>Ga0179593_1681952_pt1 | contig 31320 bp, 51 predicted proteins | sample CZODoug2_1_08_16_FD_185931 | JGI IMG/M metagenome (GOLD analysis project Ga0179593, IMG submission 185931) | Vadose zone soil fungal communities from Angelo Coast Range Reserve, California, USA - CZODoug2_1_08_16fungal (PacBio error correction) | ecosystem: Environmental > Terrestrial > Soil >...
AGCAAAAAGATAAAGTGGTGACCACAATATCTTGTGTGAAAGAAAAAAATAAACTAGATATAAATATTAAAAATAATACAGAGACAAAAAAGACCAATTAATCGACTGGAAAAACGCACGTGGAAAAAAAAACATAATGAAGACACCCCACAAACAGAAAAAAAAAAAAGACATGAATAGTGGACGCCCGTCCACGGGGGGGAAGCGTGGGCACAAGCTATGCACCATAAAAAGAAGTGACAGAAAACACAAGCGACAAACAACGAAAAAAAATAAACAAAAAATCTCGCGAGGGAAACACAGTTTAAAAAAATAAAAATAAAATACAAAACCAAAAAAAAAAAACATCCATGTCGAAAAAGAACCATCTCAGGACGCCAAAGATGAAACAATACAAAACACTGCGAAAAACTCGATTTCATCCAGAAACTACCACAATAAAAAACAAACAACAGCCATAAACCTGAAAAAGAATCGTACAGAAAAAAAACTCAAAAAAGTCCAAACAAAAACATGAAACGAACGAAACCCCAAGAAAAGACAAACAAAACACAGAAAAAAACAAAAACAAGAGGCCAAAGCCTAAAACAAAAAGACGTAATAACAAAATGTGTGAAACAAGAAACAACAACAAGCAATAACTGACGAAAAACCGTCAGCTGAGAAATAACACAAAAAAATGTCCAACAAGAAAACGAAAAAAACTAAGAAAAAAAAAGCTAGCAACAAAAGTGAGACAAAATAACAAAAGACAAAAATGAACAAATGAATAACCACAACAAAGTAAAAACACAAAAAAAAAGAACACAAAAAAAAACACCACCCAAAACAACAAACCATTAAACCAGAAAAAATCATACAGAGGGTACAAAAGCATACGACAAAAAACAAAGAAAACACGAAAAGGTACCAACAAAACTAAGTCGCAGAAAAACACATGGACAAAGAGAAATAGAAACAAAACAAACAAACAAAGATGTTAAGAAAAACAAAAAATAAATAATAATAATACAAACAAACAAAACACAATGCCAGTAAGCAAAAAACAAAAAAAAACAACACAAAACAAAAAACAAAAAAAAAAAAAAAAAAAAAAAAAAAAAAAACCCAAAACAAAAAAAAGAAAAAAAAAGACCACAATAAAAAAAAATAAAACCATAAGTCAAAAACAAAAGTATAAACACACAAAAACAGAACACGTCGAAACATAAAAAAAAAAAAAAAAAAAAAAAATAAATAAACACACAAACTAACGAAAAAGTGCATCACAACAAAAAAAAAAAAAAAAGTGTACAAATGAACCAAACAAAACAAGCAAAAAAGAAATAAAGAAAAAAAAAAAAGAAAACGAAAAAAAACAACAAAAACAAAAAAAAAGTAAAAAAACAAGAACAAACAAGGTTAAAACAAGAAAAACAAAATCCACCAACAACACCAAATCAAACAATAAGGAAACAACTCTAATAAAAAAAAACGACATAAAAAAAACACCAAAGAAAAAAAGACTGAAGAAAAAAAAACAAAAAAACAAAGAAACAATCTACAAAAAAAAAAAGATAATTCAATACAAACAAAACAGTAAAACACAAAAAAAGAAACCACAAAAAAAAACTTCAACTGAAAGTGATAAAAAATATGAATGTGAAACCAAAGTCCAACAAACAAAAAAAAAAAAAAAAACAAACACACAAAAGAAAAACAATCAAAAACCAAAAAAAAAAAAAAACAAGAAAACAACAACAAAACAAAAAAAACAAACAAAAAAAAACAAAAACAAAAAAAAAAAACAAAAAAAAAAAAAAAAAAAAAACAGAAAAAACAAAAAAGAACCAAAACACGCAAACCCCAAAACAATAGCAACTAACGAAAAAAAAAGAAAAAAACATATAAAAAAACGACAAAAAACCCAAAAAAAAAAATAAGTATATTAAAAACACAGAAAAAAAAAAACAAAAAACAAAAAAAAAAGCCAACATCATGGAAGACCACAAAATGAAAAAAGAAAAAAAAAAAAAAAAACGTGACACAAACAAAAGACACATAAAGCAAAAAAAAAAAAAAAAATAACAAGTGAACGAAATCACAATACAAAAACGCCCACGACAAACAAAAAAAACAGAATCAAAAAAAAAAAAAAAAAAACCTCAATAATGCTAAAAACAAAAAAAAGCAAAGCAAAAAAACAGAAGTGCCACAAAAACACTACAAAAACCACACCAAAAAGTACAAAAGGGGAAAAAAAAAAAAGGCGCAACCCAAAACACAACAAAACTAAAATAAAACAAAAAAAGAAGAAAAACAAAGAAAAAATAAATAGCTGATATGCCACCAAATATAACAAACCGAGTAGCCACCGGCCCCCGGGGTGGATACAAACGACAATATAAAAGAAAAACACACAAACAAAAAGAAACAAACAAAAAGAAAACATGGCAAATAATGAGCCAAAAAAAAAAAATGAAAACAAAGTACAACACAAAAAAAAAAAAAAAAAAAACACAAAAAGCAACCACACAAAAACCAAAAAATAAAATAAAAAAACAGAAACAACCAAACAAGAAGAAACCAAGGATTAAAAGGAAAAAAAACAAACAACAAAAAAACGAAAAACGCAGAAAAAAAAAAAAAAATAACGTTAAAAAACAAAAAACAACAACAAAAAACAAAAAACAAAAAAACAAAAAAAAAAATAAAAAAAAAAAAATACGAGCAAAAAAAAAACAAAAAAACAAAAAACAACACAAACAACAAAACAAAAGGAAAAACAAAGTATCAAAAAATAAAAAAAAAAAAACACAAAAAAACAAAAAAAAAAAAACACAAAAAAAAGAAAATAATCTGAAAAGAAAACAAAAAAAAAAAAAAAAAGAAAAGGTATAAAACAACCAACCAAAACACAAAGAAAAAAAAAAAAAAAAAACAAAAACAAAAGTCAAAAAAAAGTTGTCAGAGAAACTCTACCAAAACAACAAAAAAAAAAAAACTAAACAAAACAAAAAAAAGCAAAAAAAAAAAAAACGACCGTAAAAAAAAACAAACACAAAACAATTGAGAGGTGAACAGCTCTAAAAACAATCAAAAGCAAAATAGCATTAAAAATCAATAAACACCAAAACTAAATACCAACACACAAAAAAACAAATAAAAAAAAAAAACAAACAAAAAAAAAAAAAAAACAACAAACCACAAGAAAACGGTAATGACGAAAAGAAATGAAACAAAACAAAAACAACACTAAAGAAAGAAAACAAAGAAAAAAAAAAAAAGTAAAAAAAACACCGCGCACAATAAAAAACCACGTGCGAAACAAAAAACACACGGTACGAAATCACAAGAACCAAAAAAAAAAAAAACAAAACAAAAAACCAAAAAAAAAAAAAAAAAAACAAAAGAAAAAAAAAGAAAACACAAAAAAAAAAAAAAAACAAAAAAAAAATAACATCACAAACAAAAAACAAAAAACAAAAAAAAAAAAAAAGAAAAAAAAAAAACAAAACAAATCAAACATAAACAAAAAAAAAAAACCTACCACACAAAAAAAAAAACGAAAAAAAAAACAAACAAAAACAAAACAAAAAACAAACAAAAACAAAAAAAAAAAAAATAAACACACAACACAAAAAAAAAAAAAAAAAAACGACAACCCAAAAATAAACCATAAACAAGTATAAAAAACTAAACACCCACAAAATAAAAAAAAAAAAAAAAAAAAAAAAAAAGAACCAAAATAACAAACAAAAAAAACACAAAGACAAAAAAAAAACAAGTGAAAAAAATAAATCAAAAAACAAAAAAACAAACAAAACAAACGTAAGAAAAACACAAGAGACAAAACAAAACCCAAAGAAAAAAAAGAAAATGGAAACAAAACAAAACCAGAAAAACCAACAAACAATAAATCAGAAAAACAAAAAAGAAGAGTAAAATACAAAAAAAACCAACCAAAAAAACAAAAAGAATATCAAAAGCCAAAACATGGCAAACACAAACACACAGAGATAGTAAATACAAACAAAAAGACAAAAACAAAAAAAACAAGAAAAAAAAAACCAAAAGCCAAACGATACCAAAAACATCAAAAAAAAAAAAAAAAATAAAACAACAAAAAACAAAACAAAATAATGATAAGCCGAATAACATCAAAAATAAAAAAACCAAAAAAACAAACAAACAACAAAACAACAAACTAAAACACCAACCAGCCAAACAACAACACAAAAATAACTGAAAAAAAAAAAATAAAACTAACAAAAATACGCAAATAAAAAAAAAGAAAAAACAAATACGACCCAACGACAAAAACCCAAAATAAAACATAATAAACAAAAAACATGAAGGTAAGTAACCAAGAACACACCCCCAAAAACAATTCAACCATCCGCAACAGAAAAAACCGAACAAAAACACGAAAACAATAAAGAAAGGTAAGAACTAAAAACAACCAGAAAAAAGCGCAATGTAAGGACAGGTGAAACCAAATTGACTAAGTGAACGCGAGTAAAACACGAATGAGACCAAACCTTCAAGTACCACCATCGTCAGGGCATAATCTAAAAAAGTCAGAACACACACACAAGCAAACAACCATAACACGCATGCCATGTGCAGTAAATAAGAACATATTAAAACAATAAAATTAAAATGTTAAAACAGACCCTGTAAAAATAAACAGGAAAATGCAGAAAAAAAGAACCAAGCAGCACGCCACAAAGTAAAAAATTCACCGAAAACACAAGACCAACAAAACAAAAAAAAAAAATCATACAAAAACGCACAAAAAAACCGTAGCCAGTGCAAAACCAGTAAAAGAAACCGCACCAGTAGAACCCTAGCACCTTACACCAGAAGTGAAAACCAGTTTAAGAAAGGCCAGAAAAATTAATAAACCACACCATGAAGTGACATCATTAACTATAAAGAGCCAAAATACAAAAAACCAGGAAGAGGACACCAACACACCAACACAAGAACAGAATCCACTAGTAAAACAAATAATAAAGAAAGCAAGAAAAACAAACAAACATAGAAACAAAAGTAAATCACAAAATGAAAAGAAATCAAAAACAATCGCCCGTGCATACAAAAATCAAACAAAAAACAGGAAAAATCAAAAAAAATACAAAAAAAACGACAAAAAAAATCATGAACAAAAGGGAATACACAATAATTACAACAAAAACCTGGACAAAAACCACTGCCAAACAAATCACTACACTGCGTGAATAAAATATGAAAAAAAAAAAAAAAAAAAAAAAAAAAAAACAAAAAAAAAAAAAAAAAAAAAAGTCGAATAAAAAAACAAAAAAAATGCATCACAAAAAGAACAAGCAGAAAATAGTGTATAAAGAAACACCGAAGGATTATAATAAAAAATCATTCAATTTAAGATCAGAGTAACAAAGAAAAAAACAAAGAACATAATGAAACACCAAAAAAATCAGAACAAAATACAAAAAAAAAAGAAGATAAAAAACAAAAAAACAAAAGAAACCCAAAAAAGCAGAAAAAAAAAAAAAAACAAAATAACAAAAAATAAAAAAAACTATCAACAAAAAAGAAAACAAAAAAAAAAAAAAAAAAATTAAAAAAAAACAAGAAAAAACAAAAACACACAAAAAAACAAACAACAAAAAAAAAAAAAAAAAAAAAAAACAAAACTAACAAACAAACAAAAATGCACATGGACAACAAAAAAACAAAAAAAGACAAAAATAAAAAAAAAAAAAAAAGAAAACAAAATATGAAAAAAAACAGTAACAAAAACAACAAACAAAAACACATAACACAAAAAAAATAAAAAAAAAAAAAATAAAAATAATAAAACACCGCGACAAAAGAATAAACAAAAAAATCAAATAAAAAAAAATCAAACTGTTGAAAAAAAAACGCATAAAAATAAAACAAAATAAAAAATAAAAAAAACTCAAATTAAACAAAAAAGAAACAAAAAAAAACAAAAAAAAAAAAAAAAAAAAAACAAAAACGCAAAAAAACAACAAACCACAAACAAAAAAAAAAAGCACACCCAAAAAAAAAACAAAAAAAAAACACACAAAAAAATTAGTGCGACAGAAAAACACACGAATAAGACAAACACACAAAACACAAAAAACACAAAAAAAAAAAAAAAAGCCAAAAAGACAACCAAACAACGCAACAGTAAAAAAAAAACAAAAAAAAAAAAAACCAAAGTACAAAAAACAACCAAGACATCAACACAAAAAACAAAATAAAGAAACACATACAACAAAAAAAAAAAAAAAAAAAACCACAAAAAAAAAACAACAAAAAACTAAAAATAATGAAAAGTAAAAAAAACCCCAACAAACCCAAAAAAAAAACTAAAAAAAAACAAAAAAAAAAAAAACCCTAAAAAAAACAAATAAAAAAAAAAACAAGAAAAAAAAAAAAAAAAAAGAAAAATAAAAACAAAACAAAAACACCACAACGTGACAAAAGTGAAAAAAAGAAACTACCAAAAACAAAACAAAAGAAAAAAAAGACAAAAACAAACAAAAAAAACAACACAAAAAAAAAAAAAAAAAAAAAACAAAAAAAAAAAGAAAAAAAAAAAAAAACAAAAAAAAAAAACAAATACTAAAGACAAACAAACACACACAAAAAACAACAACGAAGAAAAAAAAAAAAAAAAAAAAAAAAAAAAGAAACAATCAAACAAAAAAAAAACAAAAAAAAAAAAAAAACCAAAAAGACCAAAAACAAAAAAAAAAAAAGCAAAAAAAAAAAAAAACAAAAAAAAAAAAAAAAAACAAAAAACAAAAAACAATAAAAAAAACAAAAAAAAAAAAAAAAAAAAAAGAAAAAAAAAAAAAAACAAACGGATATAAAAGAAACAAAAACACAACAAAAGAAAAAAAAACAAAAGAAAACAAAAACAAAAAGAAGCATAACACCAACAACCAAAAAAAAAACACAAAAACAAAAAAAAAAAAAAAAAAAAAAAAAAAAGTGTGAAACAAACGAACCCAACAAAAAAACAAAGAAAAAAAAAAAAAAAATAAATACAAGTACCAACAACGGAGTAACTAAAAAGTAAAAACATGAAAACAAAAAAAAAAAAAATAACAAAAAGTGTGCCCAACGAAAAAGCCAAACCCACCAGAGAAAATGAAGTCCAAACACTCACAGTTACTCGAAAAAAACCACGACTGAGTGAAGTATAACTAAAAAAAATAGAAAGAATAAATACTAAACAGAACAAAAGTAAAAGAAAAAAAGAAAAAAACGTAAAACAAGAACCAAACCAACCAAGAACAACAAACACGAGAAAAAAAGAAGCAAGACAAGTGCACAACCAAAAAGAACATAACAAAACACACAAAAAAAAAAAAAATCTCAAAAAAAAAACTCAAAAACCAAACAGAACAACAAAACTATACACAAAAAACCAGTTCCGGAAAAAACCAAAAGCGGTAAAAAAAAAAGAAAAAATATAAAACATCACGAAGCGGAACCACCAAACACACAAAACAAGAAAACCGAACACAAAATAAAACAAAAAGTGTAAAAAATAACCACCCAACAAGCAACACACACAAAAAAAAAAAACAACAAAAAAGAGAAAAGAACACCAAAAAAAAAAAAAAGAAACACAATAGATAAGCATAACAACCCCAAATCTCACACAAAAAAAAAAGCAAAAAAATCAAAAAAAAAAGACGAAAAAACAATAATAAACAAAACTCGAAGCTGAAACAATAAAACAAACCAAAAATACCAAAAAAAAAAAAAAACAAAAAAAAAAAAAACAAACACCAAAAAATAAAAACAGACAACCGAAAAACAGAAACAAAAGAAAACAGACAACAAAAAGAAAGCCTACTAAAAATTAAAATCAGCAAAACTAAAATAACAAAACAAAAAAAAAAACAAAAAAAAAAAAATAACCAGAAAAAAAAAAAACAAAAAAACAAAAACAAACACCAAAAGTGACCAACAAAAAGGAATCAACAAAGAAATAAGAAACAAACAAAAAAACACACCAAAAGAACAAAAAACAAAAGCATCAACATACAAAAAATAGAAAAAAAAATTCCAAAAAGAAGTAAAATAACTAAAAAAAAAAGCAAAACGGTAAAAAAAAAAACAGAAAAAACAATGCAAAAAAAAAAAAGGACCAAATGCGTTATTAAAATAAAACAAAAAAACTAAAAAAACAAAAAAGACACACACAAACAAACAAGAAAAAAAAAAAAAAAAAAAAAAAAAAAAAACAAAAAAAAAAAAAAACAAAAAACACACAAAAAAAACAAACTGAAAAACAAAAAAAATAAAATAAAAAAAAACAAAAAAAAATAACCGAACAAATAAAAAAAACAAACAACACAAAACAAAAAAACTGCAGAACCAATAAACACCAAACAAAACAGGAAACAACATATAAGAAATAAGAACACCAATCAAAAACAACATCAATCATCAAACAACAAAAAACCAACCAAAAAAAAGTACAAGGAAATGAGTAGTGAAAAGCAAGAACGAGACTGTTACAAAAGAACAGTTGTGTGTATAAATACAACGAAACAACATATCAAATGGTGAAAGTGAAAAAAGTGTAGACCGCAGAAAAATCAAAAAACCAGAACAACAAACACCAAAAAAAAAAACAAAGTACACCAAAAAAAAAACCCAAACAAAAAAAAAAATGCCAAGAACCCAATATACATATCAACAATCAGATCTGAGGGAATACTAAAAAAAAACCAAAAAAACAAAAAACAACAAGACGAAGAAAACAAAAACAACCAAGATGGTATGTACCCAACCACAAAAAATCGAAGTGGTGCCCCCCAGACAGAAACAAACCAAACACACAAAAAAAAAAAAAGCGACATAACTCACAAAGTCACAACGTAAACAAGAACACCAGTATCTAACAAAAAAAACGATAGAACAAATAGACTCGGAAATAAAAAAAGAAGCAACTAATGAACTGCGAAAAAAAAAACATCGGTCTCGACCAAAAAAAAAAATGACAAAAAACAAAGAAAATACAAAGAGAACACAAATGAAAATAAATAATATCAAACCAGAACAACAAAAAACCAAAACCAAAAACAGAACAAGCACCAAATCATGTGCTATGCCAGAGAAATAAGTCGACGGAAACACAAAAAAACAATAAGAAAACAATAAAAAGAAAAAAAAGTGTCCAACGATACTGTAAGTAGTTGAAATTAAAGTGATATAAAAAAAAAAAAAAAAAAGTGATCCACCCAATAGTGAAAAACAGAAAAAACAAACGAAAAACAACACCAACGGAACAAAAGCACCACAGACACCCACCAGGCGGAATGAAGCCCTTGAAAGAGTAATCCATACCAAGAAAACCAAAAAAACGCCACAAAAACAATAAAAAACCACAAAAAAAACAACACAAAACAAATAAACAATAAAAAAAAAACACAAAAAAAAAAAAAAACAAAAAAAAGAAAAAAAAAAAAAACAAAATCCTCAAAAAAAAAAAAACAAAAAAAAACACAAAAAGTAACCATACAAGAAGTGTGAAACAACAAAACAAAAAAAAGAACAAAAAAAAAAAGAACGAACAAAAACAAAGTAACCAGAAAAAAAAAACACAAAAAAAACAAAAAAACAACCACACCAAAAAACCAAAAAACAAAAACAAAATAAAAAAAAAAACAAAAAATAAAAAAAAAAAACAACCAAAAAAAAAACAAAAAAAACAAAAAAAAAAAAATAAACACAACAACACGCGGAAAGAGAACATACCATGAAGGTCAACCAACCAAAAAAATGTAAAAGAAAAAAGATCAACCAGCTCTAAAAATGCTGTTAAGAAAAAAAAACAAGTAAAAAAGCAATGTAAACCAAAACATAGAAAATGATACCAACAAAAAACCCACATAACCAACAAAAAGAAAATGTGCAATCACACAGGAACAATAAAAAAAGTACAAAAAAGACAACAAAACTAACAAAACAAACGCAACAAAAAAAAAAAAAAAAAAATAAAAAAAAAAAAGAAAAAAAAACAAACAAAAACAAAAAAAACAAAAAACAAAAAAAACAAAAAAAAAACAAAAAGCAAAACAAAAAATAAAACGCAAAGATCCGATGTCAAACAAATCCAAAAACAAAAACCAAAACAAAAACCAAAAAAAAACCACAAAAAAACAAAAAAACCAAACAAAACAGAAAAAAAAAAAAAAAAAAAAACAAAAACAAAAACAAAAAAGAAAAAAAAAAAAAAAAAACTAAAAAAAACAACAAAAAAAAATAAACAAAAACACCAACAAAAAAAAACCAAAACAAAAACAATGAAGACACCAAAACAACTAAAAAAATCAAAAAAAAACAAATAAACACACCAGCCAAAACACAACGAACACAAAAAAAAAACACAAAAAAAAAAAGAAACCAACAAACAAAACAAAAAAAAAGATAAAACATAAAAACAAAACAAAAAAAAACCAGACAAAAACGAAAAAAAAACAAAAAAAAAAAAATAACAAAAAAAACAAAAAAAAAACAGAACAAAGCAAAACAAAAAATACATAAAAAACCAAAAAAAAAAAAAACACAAACAAAAACACACCCAAAACCAAAGAACAAAAAAACAACAAAAACACAAAAAAACAAAAACAAAACAAACACGCAAAAAACACACAATAAAAAAAAGTAAAAAAAAAAACACAGAAACAAACAAAAAAACAAACAAACCCAATCACACCAAACACAACCAAACCCCAACATAACAAACAAAGCACCCCAAAAACACCCCCTCCTTCCACAACCCCACACCTAACACCCCCCCACCGCCTAGAACCACACCAACACACTAACCCAAATCCACCCCCGCCCAAAACCCACAAAAAAATTCAAAAAAAAAAAAAAAAAAATAAACTACCAAACACACCCACATACTAAATTCAAACAAAAAAAAAAACCATGCACAACACAAAATCTAAAAACATCAAAACAAACCCAATCAAAAAACACTACAAATATAACACAATAAATAACGAAAAAAATACACACACACAAAAAAAAAACAACAGAAACAGAAGAAAAAAAAACAAAAAAACATCACCCCACACGTAAAAGAAAAACAAACAAAAGCAACCAAAAAACAAACCAATCAAAAAAACCGAAAAAAAAAAACAAACACACAATAAAAACACAAAAAAAAAAACAAAAAAAAAAAAAAAAAAACACAAAAAAATAAAAAAAGAGAAAAAAACAAAACAAAAAAAACACCACAACCAAAACAAATAAAAAAACATAAAGCATCAAAATCAAAAAAACACTAAACAAAAAAAAAAAAATAACAACAACACAATCGCACAAAAAATAAAACGACACAAAAAAAAAACTAACAACAAACACGAACAACCAAAATAAAACTAAATGAAAAAAAAAAAGCAATTATAAAATAAGACACAGAAACAAGAACAACAAACAAATAAAAACACCAAAAAACCAAAAAATGTGCAAAAAAAAAAAACTGAAAAACAAAAAAAAAATAACAAAACAAACACAAACACATACAAAAAACCAAAAAAAATAAAACTCAAAAAAAAAAAAAAAAATGAGACAAAAAAGAACCAAAAACAAAAAAAAAAAAAAAAAAAAAAAAACAACAATCACTAAGTCTACCGACAACAAGCAAAAACAAGTAAAACACAAAAAACAAAAAAAAAACAAAAAAAAACAACAACAAAAAAAAAGAAAAAAAACCCAAAAAAAAACAAAAACAAAAAAAAAAACACAAAAAAAAAAAGAAAACAAAAAAAAATCACACCACATAAAACAAAAAAACGTGAAATGAAAGAAAAAAAAAACAATAAATAAACCACAAAAAAAAAAAAATAAAAAAAAAGAAACAAAAAAACTAATGAAAAAACAAAAACACAAAAAAAAAGAAAAAAAAAAACAAAAAACCAAAAAACAAAACACAAAAACCAAAACAAAAAAGCAAAATAACAAAACAAACAAAACGACAACAAAAAACACAAACAAAAAAAACACAAAAAAAAAAAATAAAAAAAAAAAACAAAACAACAAATCAAAAAACAACAAAAAACACAAACAAAAAACAAAAAGAAAAAAAAAAAACAAAAAACCAAACGAAGAAAAGCAAAGAGACATGCGAGAACCAAACAAATCATCAGCTGATCAGAAAAACAACAAATAAAACAGCCAAAAAAAACAAAAACAACAAAAAAAAAAATGTGAAAAAAAATAAACACAAAAAAAAAAAGAAAAAACAAGAACGAAAAAAAAAAAGTAAAAAAACACAAAAAAATACAATGAAAAAAAACACAAAAAAATAAACAAAAAACCAAAAGCGAAAGAAGACAGAAAAAAAATGAAAAAAGAACAAAAAGCAAAAAACCAAAACAGAAAAAACCGAAAAAAAAAAAAAAAACAAAACAAAAAACAAAAAAAAACTAAGAAAAAAACAAAAAAAAGATAAAAAAAACAAACTACTCAAAAAAAAACACAAAAAAAAACAAAAAAAAAAAACAAACAAAAAAAAAAAAACAAAAAAAAAAAAAGTAGAAAACACACAAAAGAAACAAAAAAAATCCCACAAATAAAGACACTAAAAAAAAACACAAAATCAAACCAAACAATAACAAGAAACAAAAGAAAAAAAAAAAAAAAAAGAAAGTAAAAAACAAAATAAAAAAAAAAAACAAAAACAGCGAAACACACCAATAAAAAAAACAACAAAAGAAAAAAAAAAAAAAATAACAATAAAAAATAAAAAAAAAAAAAATAAAAAAAAAACAAAAAAAAAACAAAAGAAAATAAAAAAAAAAAAAAAAACACAAAAAAAAACAAACAAAAAAAAAAAAAACATAGAAAAAAAAAAAAAAAAACAAAAAAAAAAAAAAAAAACAAAAAAAAAACCACAACAAAACAAAAAAAAAAAACTACAAAAAAAAAAAAAAGAACCCTCAAAAAAAAGTCAAACTAAACAAACAAAAAAAAAACAAAAAAAAACAACAAAAAAGAAAACAACTAAAACAGAAAACAATTGGCAAACAAATCAAAAATCATAAAAAAAAAAAAAAAAAAATATAGGTGAGAATAAAGCAAAACAAAAAAAAAAAAAAAAACAAAAAGAAACAGTAACCAAAACACAAAAAAACAAACAAAAAAAAAACAAAATGCTGAAAAAAACCCAAGAAAAAAAACAAAAAAAAAAAAAAAACAACAAAAAAACAAACAAAAAAAAAAAAACAAATAAAAAACAAACACTAAAAAAACCAAAACACATACGAACAATAACAAAAAACAAACACAAAAAAGCTGAAAAACACAAAACACACTACAAACAATAATGGTAAAAACTATAGAAAACAAAGAAATCAAACATACAAAACAAAACCAAAAAAAAAACAAACACAAACACAAAAAACGAAAAACAAAAAAATAAAAAAAAAAAACCAAAAAAAAATAAACAAAAAATAAATACAAAAAAAAAAAAAAAAAATAACCACAAAAAACAAAAAAACAACAAAAACAAACAAACAACCAACCAAAGAAACCAAAAAACAAAAAGTCACGCATACCAAATGAAATGCACAAAAAAAAAAAACAAAAAAACAAAAATACACAAAAATCAACAAAAACAAAAACAAAACAAAACAAAACACAACAAAACAATAAAAAAAAAACAAAAAAAAAAAAAAAAATAAAAAACAAAAAAAAAAAAAAGACAAAAAAAAAAAACAAAACACACAATACAGAATTCAAGCTAACAAGACAAAAACCCAAAAAAAAAACAAAAAACAAAAAAAAACAAACAACACCAAAAAAAACACAAAACAAGATGTAACAACAAACAAAACTGTCTAGTGAAAAAAAAAAAACCACAAACAAGAGAAACAAAAAATGAACACAAGTCTGAAACAAAAAAAAAACTCAAAAAAAACAGAAAAAAATAAAAAAACCCAAAAACCAAAAACAAAAAAAAAAAAAAAAAAAAAAAGCAAAACAAACATAAATAAAAAACCAACAAAACAAAAAAAAAAACCACACACTGAACAAAAAAAAAAAAACAAAAACAAACAACAACAAAAAAACAAAAAAAAAACAAACCAAAAAAAGAGAAAAAGAATAAAACAAAAGCAAAAAAAAAAAACCAAACAACAAACAAAAACAAAAAACAAAAAAAAAACAAAACAACAAAACAACACAAAAAAAAAAAAAAAAAAAAACCAAAACAAAAACAATAAACAACAAAAAACAACAGAAAAAACAACAAAAAAAACAAAAAACATAAAAAAAAAAAAAAAACAAACAAAATACAAAAAAAAAGAAATAAAAAAACAAAAAATGAAAAAATAAAAACAGCCAACAAAAACGATAAAACGAGTAGCAAAAATGAAAACACACACATGAAACCAAAAAAAATATAAAAAACCAAAAAACAATCAAAACAAATACACAACCCCAACAAAAACAAACCAAAACAATACAGACACAGAAAAAACCAACAAAAACCACCTCACCAATAAAAAACCAGTAAATTAAACAAAAAACAAAAAAAAAACAAACAAAAAAAAAAATAAAACAAAAAAAAACAAAAAACAAAAAAAAAACAAAAAGAATAACAAAAACAAAAAAAATCAACAAAAAAACAAATAACAAAACAAAAAATAAAACAAAAAATACAACAAAAAAAAAACAAAAAAACAAACAACAAACTCAAACAAAAAAACAAAAAAAAAACAACAACAACAAAGAAACAATAACAAAAAAAAGTGAACACTATAATAAAATTAAACGCACCCACAAACAAAATAAATAACCCACAGCCAAAAAGCCAAAAACCAAAAACAAAAAGATAAACAAACAAAGTGAAAAACACTAAAAAACACAAAAGCAAACACAAAAAAAAAAAACACAAAAAAAAAAAAAACCAAAAAACCAAAGAAAAATAAAACAAAATAAACCAAAAAACAACGCAAGAAAAAAAAAAAAGAAAAAACAAACAACAAACAAAATAACAAAAAACGTAAAACAAAAAAATAAAAAACAAAAAAAAACACAAAAAAAAAAAAAAAACAAGAGAAAACAAAAAATAAAACAAAAAAGAAAAAGAAAAACCAAAAAAAAAAAAAATACAATAAAAAAAAAACAAAAAACAAAAAACAAAAAAAACAAAAAAAAAGAAAACAATACCTCAAAAAAAACAAAAAAAAAAAAACACAACACAAAAATTAAAAACAAAAAAACAAACAACAAAAAAAACAAATACAACAGTGCAAAAAAAACAACAAAAAAAAAACCAATCAACAAAAAAAAAAATGAAAACACAAAAAAAAAAGAAAAAAAAAAAAAAAAAAAAAAAAAAAGAAAACAACAGAAAAAAAAAAAAACGAAAAAAAAGAAAAAAAAAAAAAAAAACAAACAAGAAAAAAAAATAAAAAAAGAAAAGACGAAAACCGAAAAAAAAAACAAAAAAAAAAACAAATGAAAACCAAAAAAAAAACCAAAAAAAACACAAAAACAAAAAAAATACAAACAAAAAAAAGAAAGAAACCAAAAAAAACAAAACACAAACCAAAAATACACATATAAATGCAAGTAGTGAACAACACGAACACAAAACACAAGAAAACAAACAAAAACAACAAAAAAAAAAAAAATAAAAAACAAAAAAAAAAAACCGAAATAAATATAAGACCCACAACCAAGAGAAAAAGAACAACCAAAATAACATGCCGTAAAACAAAAAAAAAATAAAAAAAATAAAAACACAACATAAGAAGAAAAACCGAAAAAAATAAAAAAAAAGAAAAAAAAAGACAAAAGAACAAAAAAAAAAAAAAAAAGTGAAACAAACAAAAATAAAAAAAAAAACAGAAAAAAAAAACAAAAAAAAAACACAACCAAAAAAACAAAAAAAAAAAAAACAACTAACCCAAAAAGACAAAACAAAAAAAAAACATAAAAAAACAAAAAAAACAAAAACAAACACAAAACTCAGAAAAAAAAACCAAGTAAAAAAACAAACTGTTCACAAAAAAAAACAAAAAGAAAAAAAAACAAAATAAAAAAAACAAAAACAAGCAAGACAAAAAAAAAAGACCCCACATACAAAAAACAAAAAAAAAAAGAAACCAAACACAAGTCAAAAACCCAAACACAACAAACAAAAAAAAAAAAAAACAACAAAAAAAAAAAAGAAAAAAAAAAAATAAATGACAAAACAAAACAAAGTCAACGGAAAACACAAAAAACAAAAACAAATAAAACAACAAACAAAAAAAACAAATAAGTAAAATTAAAAACCAATTAAAAAAAAAATGGAAACAACTACAAAACACATGACACACCCAAAAACAAAACAAGGAAAAACGACAAAATAAACCAAAAAAAAAACACAACAAAAACGAAAATAAACAAAAAAAGAGCAAACAAAGAAAAAAAAACAAAAAAAAAAAATCGTGACAACAAAAAAAACACAAAAAGAACAAGAAAGAAAAATAAAAAAATAAAAAAGCAAAACACCAAAAATAACAAAAAGTGAAAATGAAACAAAAAAACAAAAAGAAAAAACAGAAAAAAAAAAAAAAAAAAAAAAAAGAAAAAAAACAAACATCAACAATCATCTGACAAAAAAAAAAAAAAGAACAAAAAAAAAAAAAAAAAAAAAACAAAAAAAAAATAACAAAAAATAAAAAAACAAATGCCAAAGGAAGCAATCCAGAAAAGAAAAAAAAAAGATACACAAGAACAAAACACAAACAAAAAAACAAACCAGTAAAAACAAAAAAAAAACAAACGTAAAAACAAAGTAAAAAAAATAACGTACACATCAAAGAAAAACGAAAAACCGAAAAAAATAAAAAAACTCATACAGATAAAACCAATCAAACCGACAAAAAAACACCAACACAACCAAAAAAAAAAAAAGAAACCAAAAAAAAAAACTACAGAAAAAAAACACAAGTGAAAACCATCGTACACAACCCACAACAACGAATGAAAACCAACAAAAATAAAAAATCCAAAAAAAAAAAAGTCACAAAAAAAGTCAAACCATAAATAAAAACCAAAGAACAAAAGCAAAAACACCCAAAAAACAAACAAATAAACAACGGAAAAAACCAAAAAAGAACATAAAAAACCAAAAAAAAAAAATAACACAAAACAACAAAAACAAAAAAAAAAAAAAACAGAAAAAAAAAAAAAAAAAAAAAAAAAAAAAAAGCAACAATACCGAAAACAAGCGAAACAAACAAAAAAAACAATAAAAAAAAAAAAAAAATAGAACTAAACAACAACAATACACAAAAAAAACCAAACCATAAAAAAAAAAAAAAAAACAAACAAAAATATGAAACGAACAAAGTAAAGAAAAAAACAAAAAAAATAAACAAAAATACACAACAACAACAAACAAAATAATAAGAACAGAAAAACAAAAAAAAAAAAACACAAAGCCGAAAAAAGAACTGGTAAAACACCAAAAACCACAGAATCAACCCAAATCAAGAAAAAACATAAAAAAAACACAAAACTAAAAAAGACAAACCATGAAGTGCATTCAACAAAAGCCAGAATAAAAAAAAGCAACACACGCGAGGGGCGAATACTACTCATAAAAAAAAGAAACCGCAAAACAACACAAAAAAAAATACAAACAAAAAAAAAAAAAAAAAAATAAAAATAAAATACAACACAAAAAAAAAAACATAAAAAAAAAAAAAAACACAAACAAAAAAATAACTCCGTGAAGATCAAAAAAACAACAAAAAAAAACAAAAAAAAAAAAAAACACGCCAAAAAAAACATATGTACAAACCCAAAAAAAACAAAAGTGCAAATAAAAATCCACAAAAACAAAACCACAAAATAATTGCTAAAAAAAAAAAAGAAGAAAAAAAAAATAAAGTTAAACGAAAAAGTCCATAAAATAACACCACAACAACCAAAGCCAACAAAACGCAAAAGGTGCAACAACCAAAAAAAAAAAAAAAAATGTACAAACGCGAAAAACAAAACCAAATACAAAAACAATAAAAAATGAAAAAAAAAATCAAAACAGTACCAAAAGAAAAAAATGCAAAAAAAAACAAACAAAATAAAAAGAAACAACTGAAAAAAGTGAAAAAAAATAAACTCAAAAAAAGAAGAAAACAAAAAAAAAGAAAAAACAAAAATACACAAACTCAAAAACAAAGAGGTAAAACAAAAAAAACAGAAAACACACAAAAAGAAAAACAACTCGACAAAAAAAAAAAAAACAAAATCAAAAAACAAAAAAAAACACAACACCAATAACAAGCACCCAAAAAAAAAAAAACACAATAAAAAAAAAAAACAAAACACGTCAACACGAAAAAAAAAACAAGACCAGTATAGAAAAGTAAACCGTGTGCGTGAAAAAAAAAATAAAAAAAAGACAAAAAGAAAAAAAAACAAAAAAACAAAAAAACAAAAAAAAAACGAAGACATTATAAACCGCACAAGTACAACCAAGAAAACAACAAAACGAAAAATAAGAGAATAACAAACAAAAAAAAACAAAAAAAAACACAAAAAAACAAAGAAAAAAAACAAACTACCAACAAAGAAAAGACGTATCGAATCCCAGACAAACAACAAATAAAAAAAAACACAAAAAAAAAAAAAAACCAAAAAAACAACAAAACGGCGTCTCAACAAAAAAAACCTAAAAAAAAAAGTACAAACAAAAAGAACAAAAAGCAAAACCAAAAAACATCACTAAAGAACGTAGAGAGCCATCAAAATAAAAGGCGACAAAAAAAACAAAACAAAAGAGTGAACAAGTATATTTCACAAGACATCAACAATTGAAGTCACAAGTAAAAACAATAAAGTATAACTCAACAACAAACAAACCGAACACAAAACAAAAAAAAACGGAAAAAAAAACCAAAAAAGACTGACAAGAGGTCCACTAAATAGAGTAAAACAAAAAAACACAAAACATGTAGGAAAAAAATTATAAATACAAAAAAAGAAATGCAACGGTAAAACAATACGTAACCCAAAAACGAACAAGTCAAAAAAAACAGAAAACAGCTTAGAAAAACACAAACATAAAACAAAAAAAAATAAAAAAAAAAATATATATATTCAAAAAAGAACAAACAACGAAAAAAAAAGAAAAAGATATAAAGAGAAGAATAATGAAAACGACAAAGGCATAACACGCACTCGACAAAACACCCAACATACAAAAATGCTGAAACCATATGAGAACAAAAAGCTAAAGAGAAAAAAAAAAATAAAAAAAATAAACCAACCCCGATAAAAACAGCAGTAAATAAAAAAATAGCCGAAAAAAAGCTTGAAAAGTCAACAACCAAATCACAAAGCAGCAAACACACAAAGACGAAAAAAATAAAAAAAAACAAAACATAGTAAACAAAACAAAAAAACAAAGCCAAAACAACAAAAACAAGCCAAAACAAAAAAAAAAATAATAAAAACAACGACAAAGCACAAAAAAAAAATAAAAACAATAAACACAAAACAAAACCCAACAAACAACAAAAAAAACCAAAAACAAAACACACAAACCTGAAAACTAAAAAAAGAAAAAAAGCCAAGAAAAACAAACGAACGAAAAAAAAAAAAAAACAAAAAAAAAAAAAAACAAAAAAAAAAAAGCTAAAAAACCCAAAACATGATCCCCAAAAACAAACAAAAAAAAAACAAGTAAAATAAAATCACCAAAAACAGAAAAAAAAAACAAAATCAAAAAAAAAAAAAAAAAAAATAAAAGTAAAAAAAAAACAAAAAAAAAAAAAAAAAAAACAATGTCAAACATGGTGAAACAACCAAAACAATATAAAAACAACAATAATGTACCTGAGACACCGCCAAAAAACAGCATATAAAAGTGCCAGTAAAAACCAAATACTACACAAAAAACACAAGGAGAAAGAACCCACACTTAAAGAAAACAACACACCCTAGAAAAAAAAAAAAATAAAAGAACAAAGTCAAAAAATAAAAAAAAAAAAAAACTGACAAAAAAAAAACAAAACAAAAAATAAAAAAAACACATTCGCGAAACCAGTGATGAAAAACACAAAAAATAAATATTCAGTAAAAACTAAGAGGTAAAAAACACAACACACTAGCTAAAATTAATTACAAGGCATGCAAAAAAAAAGAAAAACATAACCAAAAAAAACAAACAAACACAACAAACAAAACAAGAAAGAACCCCAAAAAAAAAAAAAAAAAAAAAAATCAAAATACAAAGTAAAACATGAAAAAAAAAAACCAAAAAAAAAACATAAAAAAACATCGAAATCACAAAAAGATAACAAAAAAAAACACAAGCAAAACAGAAAAACAAAAAAAAAACGGGGGGGAACAAAAACAAAAACCAAAGAAAAACAAACAAAAGAACAAAAAAAAAAAAAACAACCCATGTGTGAAAAAAGAACAAAAAAACAAAAAAACGAAAACATGCTAAAACAAAAAAAACCTAAAACAAAAAAAAAACAAAAAAAAAAAAACAAAAAACAAAAAAAAAAAAATCAACAAAAAAAAAAACAAAGGTGAAAAACCAAAACAAAAAAAAAAAAAAAATAACAGAAAAACATACAAAAACCAAAATCACCACAACAAAACAGAAACCAAAGAAAAATAAGCTGAAGCTAAACCCACAAATAAAAAAGAAGAAGAAAAATAACAACGACAACACACGAAACGTCAAATTGACAAAGTCTAAAAAAAAACAAAACACACAAACCAAAAACAGTCAACCAAAAAGACAAAAAAAAAACAACAAAAAAAATCAAAACACCAAACAACAAAAAAAAAACAAACAAAAAAAAAACAAAAAAAGAAAAAAAAAAAAATAAAAAAAAATAAACCCAACACAAAAAGAACTAAGCAATAAAATAAAAAACAACACAAAAAAAAAGAAAACCCCAAATATAAGAAACGAGATGACCAAAAAAAAAAAAACAAAACAACACAAAACTAGCAGAAACAAAGACAAAACGGAAAGAAATAAGTGCACAATAAAAAAAAGAACAGAGAAAAAAAAAAATCCAACAGCACACACCCACCATAAAAAACAAACAAAAACCACCATAAATCAAAACAAAACACCAATAAACAAAAACAAACACAGATATAACAAAAAGTTGAAATCCCACAGCGAAACCCTGTTCGATATATGAAGCACAACACAGAAAGCGGCCCGATCAAATACATGAGTCACCACAGACTAAAATTAACACCACTAGACAAGCCAAAAAATCAAAAAATAACAAATGAAAAACTTGCACACAAAAGTACCAGCCGAAAAGCAGAAAACACATAAGTGCGTGGGAACAATAAATGTACACACTAGAACCACAAAAAAAAAAAAGTAACAAAAAAGAGAACCAAAACGCGTGCAAGCGCCCATTTCACAACAAAAAAAAAACAAAACAAAAGACCACAGACCAAAAAAAAAAACCAACAAAAAAGAAGAATACAACGCAAAACCACGAAAACAACACTCCCTAAAAAAATCCAAGTCTATCACAGAAACAAAATAGAATCAACAAAACAAAAAACATCCCAAACCAAAAGAAGATATAAATCTGAATAAAGGGTAATTCAAGCCCCCAAAAGGGAACATGAAAGCGAAAATGTTATTTGATCTCAACAAAGGAAAGTATCACCACAAAGAAAAATCAAAAAAAAATAAATATAAAAGACAAAAAAAAAAAAAAAACATAAAAAAAAAAACAAAAACTTAGCACCTAAAGCGAAACTGCAAAGCACAGTAAGAAAATAATAAGGTCTAATAAAAAAAAATAATAAAAAAAAAAGTGTGTACCAAAACACCAAAAAAAAGCCAAGTGACAAACACAAACGCTGAGTGTTAATAAATTAACAAAACAACAAACGAGTGAAAAAAAAGGGGCGAGTGGCAAGGTGAACAAAAAAGTAAAAGCCGGCAATGACGGATGCCAGGCGGGGAAAAAACCACTACACAACCACTGTTGCGACCAAACCTGACCACAAAAAAAAAAAAAAAAAAAAAAAAAAAACAAAAAAAAAAAAAAAAAAAGAAAACAAAAAGAAAAAAAAAAAGCTGCAGGATAATTATACCACACACATAGAAACACAAAAAAAGCGGAAAGTCCCAGTCGACCATGGAGATGCCACCGGACTAATCAAAATCAAGACACAAACAGCAAAGTTCAACCGCACTAAAAAGCCCGAAGTATCCCCAAAAAACGCTGTACACCGTCACAGCAACCAAAAAAAAGTGAAAAAAACAAAAAAAATAGCGTCGCAAAAGCACAAAGAGTACAAATTATGAGAAGAACACGGATGTGAACGCGTGGACACGAGAACACAACCACACCAGGTGAAAATAAATAAACCGCCAAAAAACAGACAAACAAAAACCGACCAAACCATATATATAGAATTAAATAAGACCATATGAGAGGAACAGAAGTTCAGACCGGCAAAAGAGCACGTCGATGAACACCACAACAAGAGACACAAACCAATACCACAAGCAAGAAGGGTAGCACACAAATCAATCTATAGTCAGAAGGAGATCTAGTCAAAACTGATTGTCAAAAAAATGGCCACTTGTGACCATGAATAAAAGCCAATGTGACACAACAAGTATCCATCGAAGAAAAAAACACAAAAACCACACCCAGCAAAAACAAAACCATAAAAAAAATTGAAAAGTGCACGCATGAGATGAAAATACACCCCCCCAATACCACCAGCCGACATCCGGAATTAATCCACTATAAAAAAGCACTGAAGTCGTCGTGTAGGAAAACCACACAAAGCTAGCGTGGACCAACTATTAAGAAACAAATACATCAAATCGTGTGTCATACGCCAAATCTTTCAAATAAAAAATACAAATCCAACAAAAAAAACAAACAAAACAAATCAAACGATACAAAAAGCTAACTGGTAAGAAGCTAATGAAAACAATAAGTAAGTCGATAAAATTAAAAAAAAAAAGTCCACACAAGTCCGAGACACATGAAAAAAACGCCACCACCCAGAGTCAACCCCCCGACACAAGAACAACCATACGAGCATGGGAGTGGTAAAAGCCACAACACAACCACGTGAAAACACAACCAAAACCGAGAATACAACCCAATCCTAAATAAACCACCCAGAAAAAGCTGTCACACAACAAACATGAGACCACTCAGAAAAGCGTCCCAAGAACAAAACCATATGACAACAAGTGACAACACCCCAAACCTAATAAACAAGATGTCCAACCCTGACACAGGAGGCGTAAAAACGTGCTCAACCAAACAAAAAAAACCGAAACCAACTGTCACACAGTACTCACAGAAGAAAAAAGAAAAAAACCTCAAACCGGGAAAATGCCACAGTTGCCAGCAAATCCATATATAAATCCCGGGAGGACCACAGTCCAACCCCCCGCGATGAAGCACACTCAAACTCGTGCACTGCAACACGCACAAACCCACATGACAAAAGAAAAATCACGATGAACAACAAAAATAAAAACCCAATTAGAGCCCGAAAGCCCGAAGTGGCGTATATCTTGACCCCCAGTTGTAAGTAGACCCACCTGTACAGAAATGCACACAACACAATCAATCAGTCCGCGGTGCGCAACAACAAGAACAAAAAACACAAAAAAAAAAAAAAACAAAAAAAAAGAAACAAAAAAAAAAACATAAAAAGAAAAAAAAGAGAAAAAAAAAAAAAAAAAAAAATAAAAAGGAAACACAAACTGTGCACAAATCACCAAAAGTAGTGCCCCAAAATCAACATGCAAAAAACACCCCGCAAACCACACAGTACAACAAAAAAACAAACAGAAAACACGGCAAAAGAAAAAACGCCAATACACAAAACAAACACCAGCCCCGACAACCCATTAATTCCTGGCGAAATACCACTAACTCGCACTCGTAATAAACACGAGGTCACCGTGGCGCACAAACAACCACACACACTCAACCCCCTAACGAAAACCAGAAGAGCACAAAAATGTGTTTATTTGTCAACATACACCATCACATAAGAAAAAAAAAACACAACAAAAACAAAAAAAAAAACAAAACTAACATAAAAAAAACAAAACACAAAAAAAAAAAAAAAAAACAAAAAAAAAACAAAAAAAACCAAAGAAAAAAAGAACAAAATGATCAAACAAAACAAAAAAAAAACCGCGTATGTGACTTCAAAAAAAAAAAAGGACCAAAACATGAGTTCAAGCTTATAAGACAAAGCACCCAAAGATACAGCGCGTAACACACAATTAGAAGAATGGATAAAACCAGCCAACAACCAAACCATGCAACAACAGGGTGAAAAATACCGCAGTAAAGTGTAGTAAAAGTGACCAAACGAAGACCAATAGAATTAAACCCAAAAAAACAAACAAATCCCAAAACGAAGACATAATAATGCCCTGACGTCAAAATCTGGGTGATAAAAAACAAAAAAAAAAACAAAAATTACCCCTGAATCGTGGACACAAACCACGCAATCAACAAAAACAAGAACAAACAAAGGAACAAAAAAAAAAAAAAAAAGCAACAACCGTGAATCCCCAATAGGTTGTGAAAGGAGACGTACCAATATAGGAACACCAAAATACACCAATTAATAATAATTAATAACAAAACAAGTAACAACACCGACCCAGACCACAGATCCCAAAAAAAAACAAAAAAAAAAAAAAGAAAAACAACGGATAACACAACAACAAAAAAATAAAAAGACAAAAGCAAACCAACACAAAAAAAAGCAAAACAAAAGGAAACAACAACCCAGAATGATCACTTGTAACAAACCTGGCGAAAAAAAGATGCCACGAAAAAACCAGCAGCAACAACGAGAATATCAAAAAAAACCACGCGCGGATAAAAAAGATATGCCAGCGAGAAGACTAGCACACAAGTAAATAACCCACAAAAGCCAATCCCAAGTTTGTACCTACGACCACATCATCACAACACAAAACAAACCAAACCAAAACAAACCACACAATCAAGGCAGCATAAAATAGTAGACACAAACCGAAGCAAATACAAATGTAGTAATAATCAAAGTTAATATTAAACACGCAAGAAACCACACACCTAAATTAGGGAACCGTGATGCGAACCTTAAGACCTAAAACAAAAAAGAAAATGAGAAGGTGAGAAAAACAAACCAAGACACCAAACACCAAAACAAAAAACAAACAGCAAGAGGGGCAAAGCAAAACAAAAAGTAAATGATGTCACAAGAGAATAACAAACATCATTACAAGAAAACACCAAAAACAAAACAAAAACAAACACAGCCCGAGGTATAATTATCGTGCAACGAATGTGCGTGAAACGTAATATACGCAAAAAAAAAAAAAAATCACGGTGACACCAGCACAAAATACACCACAGTGACGCGAGTGCACTGCCCAGAAGATGAAATAAATACAAAAATAAAACAGCATAAACACAAACAACCAAAAAAAGATAACAGAACAGTCCCACCCCCCATACCAGCAAAAGCAAAAAAAAAAAAAAGTGACATGAATCACCTGAACACAGACTAAAAAAGAAACAAAAGTGACACCAAGCAACCGCAACCACACCATCCTATGCCCCGTGGCGGAGTACCTTGCGCCGGCTCAACACATGAAGACCACACAAAAAAATACAGGTAAAATCAACAGAAAAGACAAAACCACAAACACACACATAACCCAATATTACAAAGAAGGTCGAGCTGCAGTGACACGGGAGATGCCAGAGTGAACTAACCACCAAGCCGCAACCAAAAAGAGAACATAAACAAAAATAACTAAAAAAAGTACCAAGACGGGTGAATACCAATGCGACTTAAACATAGTAGAATCCCGCACAAAGACCAACAAAGATAAAAAAAAAAAAAAAAAAAAACAAACAAAAAAAACAAAAAAAAAAAAAAAAAAAAAAAAAAAAAAAAAAACAAAAAAAAAAGCGAAGAAAACAACTCAAAACAAAAATGTGAGGACGATTAAAAACACAAGGTGCCTAAGAAGACAACAACACAGCAAAACTTATGTGAAACCCAAAGCAACACAAACCTGGAGATTTATAAATAACCGGAACAAGTAACCAACAACAACACAAAAAAAAAAAAAAACAAAAACCAAACCAAAAAAAAAAAAGAAAAAAAAAAAAAAAAAAAAAAACAAAAAAAAAAAAAAAGAAAAAAAAGAAACACAAAAAAAAAGAAAACACAAACAAACAAAAAAAACCCAAAAAAAAAAAAAAAACCAGTGTGACCACAGAAACACAAAAGAAAACAAAACGGTAAAACAGAAAAAAAAAAAAAAAACACTCAAGTGACAAAAAAAAGAACAAAAAAAAAAAAATAAACCAATCCAAAAAACCCCACCCCACAAAACAAAAAACAAACCATAAATAGAAAAAAAAAAAAAATTATTATAAAATAAAAAACATACAAAAAAAACACAAACATAAAAAACAAAAAAAAATGTAACCAAAATACAAAGTAAGTGTGACAAAAAAAGAACAAAAACAACAACAAGAACAACACAAAATCACAAGAACGAAAGCATAAAACCAAGACAGTAAAATAAACAAACCAAACGTGAACTGTAAGCATCAACACACATTCCACAGCACGCTGGCACCAAAAAAAAAAAAAAACTAGACAAATTTGTGTTGCCCCCACGAATTCAACGAGCCAACCAACAAAAAAAATCGCCACCACAAACGAGGAAAAGAGGATCAAACAAAGCCAAAAGAACCAAAATAGCAAATTGCGTCCGAGCACACTAAAAAAAAAAAAAAAACAAACAAAGCCATCCCACAAAAAATACGAAATAAGAGAATGCAAATAAAAACCCACAGCGCAAGAACCAAACATAACAAAAACTTACAAGAGCAAAAAAACAAACAAAAAAAAAAAAACACGACGCCCCACATACCCACAAAAAACTATAAAAATAGAAACAAAATGAATAGAAACTAACAAAACCAACAACAAGAAAACAACACACACATAAAAACAAAAAACAAGAAAACACAACCAACGCTAAATAATAGGGCAAACCTCTCAATAAAGAATGCGACAATGGTAATTACCAAAGTAAGCAAAAAAAAAAAAAAAAACAAAAACCAGAGAAAACAAAAACTAAAAAAAAGCCAAAAAAGCGAAAAAAGCTTGTTTGACTGGAAAAAACAAAAACCTAAGACAACTCATAAACGGCAAAACAAAACCCCAACAAAACAAAAGAAAAAATCAAAAAAAAAGTGAAAAAAACCACCACTGCAAACCAGAACACACAACAGCAACAGAAAAGCAGTCCCAAAAACCCGACAACACCCCAATAAAAACCGAAAGAATTTTAAATAAACCACAAAACAAACAAGCAAAGAAAAACCACACAAATAAAAAAGAAAAGACAACACAAAAAGAAAAGAAGTCCAAAAACACCACACAAAGCCACATAAAAAAAAATAGTGTACACAGCCTAAAAACTGACCAACACCAACCAAAATGATACACAGACAAAAAAAAAAAAACAAAAAAATAGAAATACCACAGGTGAAAAACAGAGTCGCGACACCACAAACAATAATATACGCAACACCCACATGTATAGCAACTTCATAAACTAAAAAAACCCAAAAACAACGCCAAAAAAAACCAAACAAAAAAAATTAGTGCAAAAAACTAGAATAACAAAGGCCCAAAAATAAAGTGCATGTAACAACACAGTGCAACACAACAAAAAAAAAATAATAAAACAAAATCAAAGCACAAACACAAAGTCCAAAACAAAAAAAAAAAAAAATCAGAGTGGATAAAAAATCAATGAATAAAAAAAACAAAACACCATGAAAAAGTCAGGCGAAAAAACATCAACTTTACAACAAGAAAAAAAAAAACAAAAAAATAAAAATAACAAAATGCAAAAATAAGAAACACACAGAGAAAGCAAACAAACATGAAAGACACCAAAAAAATAAAGAGAGAACATTAAAAAAAAAAAAAGCAACAAATGTCACACCACCCCCCCCATACAATGTAAGTAGACAAAGGCACAGCAACCAATCCGACCATAAGACCTAATGGTGTCTATTCCTATTACTAAATATACCACACACAAAAAAAAAAAAAATGAGAAAAAAAAAACCAATCAGATGATAAATGTAGCAAACCAAAGAGAACACACAAACACAAAAGCCTTTACAGTACACAAACGCCAAACACGATGACCAGCAAACATGATCACAAATAACTCAGACTGCATATGAGTAAAAAATATGGCTCACTATAGTCGACCATCTTAAATGTGCACAGACACAACCATTGGTGATAACCAAAATGAGCAACGCTGCTGCTACAACACCAAAAAAACCAAACACACTAAACTAAAAAAAAAACACAGCAACAGGGCATAAATGCCATATAAGGCCAAAAGCAAACAAATATCAGATTCAGGATCCTCACAAAATGCACAAATCGTGCACGTCCAAAAAAAAAAACAAAGCAAATTCCATAACATCGGTGAATCGTCGGAAAAATAAAAAAAAATTAACCAAACTGCACACAAAATAAAGTCCAACAAAATAATCAACTCGCTAAAGAAAAAATACTAAAAAGAAAAAAAGGCAAACAAGAAAACAAAAAATACAAAAAAACCTAGATAAGTGATATATGAAACCGCCAAAAAAAAAACATAAAAAAATAAACATACATAGAACAAAAATCAAATTAGTGTACCAAGACCAAAAAATAGCGATAGCAAGCAGTACAGAAAAATTCAATGCACGAAACATGGAAGCCAAAAAAACAAAGGCACCAGCAAAAAAAAAAAAAAGCAAACTACAAAAACGAGAAAAATTAAAAACAAAAGTAAAACACATAAAATAAAAAAAAAAAAAAAATCATAAAAAAAATTAAAAACGCAAACAAAAAAAAAAAAAGCAAAAAACAACTAACAAAAAAAACAACAGAAAAAATACTAACAGCCCAGAAAAAAAAAAGAGCAAACAAAACAACCAACGAAAAAATGAAAAACAAACCAAAAACCAAAACAACGAAGACAGAAAAAACAACAAAACAAAAAAAAAAAAAAAAAAAAAAAAAAAAACAAAAGCCAACCACCACATGAAAAAAAATTCAACTAATTGTGCACCAACACACCCAAAAAAGTACCAACAGAGAAAGAAGCCGTACAAGTAGAAAAAAAAAAAAAAACCAAAAAGAAAAAAAAAAAAAAAAAACAGAAAGAAGGAAAAAAAAAAAACAAAAAAAAAAAAAAACAACAAAAAAAAAACAAAAAACAAACACAAAAAAAAAAAAAAAAAAAAAAAAACAAAAAACAACAAAAAAAAGACAAAAAAAAAAACACAAGCAAAAAAAACAAAAAAAAAAAAAAAAAAACAAAACAAAAAAAAAAAAAAAAACCAAAAAAAAAAAAAAAAAAAAAAAAAAAAAAAAACACAAAAAAACAAAAAAAAAAAAAAAAAACAAACCAAACAAAAACACAAAAAAAAAACCAAGGCCTACACACACAACCACAACAAAAAAAAACCAACCACAATAAATATTAACAAGAGCAAACACCACACAACACCCAAACGAAAAAAAAAAGCAAAAAACAACTAAGAAAGCGAAAAGGGACAACACGAAACCAACTAAAAAAAAACAGAAAACCAACTATCAAGACACCAACTAAAAACGTACAACCAAAACACAAAAAAAAACCAAAAAAAAAAAACACAAAAAAAACACAAACAAACAAACACCAAAAACGCCAACATCACAAACCGTGTTTAATAGAAGTGCGACACACGATAATAAAATAGAGAAGTAAAATAATAGACAACTGAAAAGTCTGACAGAAAACCCACCAACAAAAAAGAAAACAAAAAAAAAAAAAAGAAAAAAACGACAAACAAAAAGACAAAAACAAGAAAAAAACTCGAAAACGCCAAGAACCACCCCCAAACCGAAACAAAAAGAAGCGAAAACAAACAAAAAAAAAACAATATCATTACACACCACAAGAACATAACACAAAAAAAACCAGGCTGAAACAAGCGAAATAATTATCAATCACTGTAACCCAGTCAACCAAACAAAGAAAAAACAAAAAAAAAAAAAAAAAAACCGACCAAAAAAAAAACACAAAAAAAAAAAAAAAAAAAAACACAAAGAAAAAAGAAAAAACACAAAAAAAAAAAAAAAAACAAACAAAAAAAAAAAAAAAAAAAACAAAACAGACCAAAAACAAAAAAAAAAAAAAAAAACACACTGAAAAAACCAACACCTACAAAAGGAATATTCCAAGACCCAAAACAAGCAAAAAAAACAAAAAACAAAAAAAAAAAAAAGAAAAAAAACAAAAAAAAACAAAAAAAAACCCCAACAAGGCAAGAAGTGGCATACCAAACAAAACTACAAAAAAAAAAAACAGAAAAATGAACAGAATAACACAAAAAAAAAAAAAAAAAACCAACAAAAAAATAAAAACAACAAAAATCAAGCACACAGATAAAAATCAATGAAAACAGAAAAAAAAAAAATCAGAAACAACCAAATCAACACAACAAAAGCAAAAAAAAAAAAACACCGAAACCAGAAAAGCCGTGAAACACACCCCTAAAATGTGCCATAAAACTAATACGCAAGTAACCACCACCTCAAAAGGCCAAGCAAAATCCACCTCACATAAAAACAAAAAAAAGAAAAAAAAAGCCAATCCAATTAACCACAAATACAAAAAAACGAAAAGAACAACAATATTCGAGTAAAAAAAATAAAAAAAAAAGGCTAGAAAAAAAGGAGTAGACCAGTAGTGCGGGCCCGGGGAATCAAGCAAACAACAAAACCCCAAAAACGAAGAAGTACAAAAAAAACAAGAATAAAAAAACAAAACAAAAAAAATTAAAAAAACAAAAAACAAATAACGGAAGATACCAAAAAACAAAAATGAATGCAAAACCAAAAAATACAACACAACAAAAAAACCACAAAGAAAAAATAACAAAATAGACAAAACCAGACAATATAAAAAAAAAAATACAAATCAACAAATACAAAACAACAACACACCAACGAAAAAGAGGTATGTGTAGGTGAAATGTATCAATCAAAAGACAAAATGAATAAACGAAACAACACAATAAAACGACGATAGTGGGTACAATTAAAATACAATGACAACGTAAACAATATAAAACGAAAAACAACGAGAAGAACAAATAAAAAAACTGAAATCCAAAGCCACCTACAAACCACAAAACAAAAAAAAAGAACAACAACAAAACAACAAAAAACAAAAAAAGAAAGAAA
>Ga0179593_1252923_pt1 | contig 31304 bp, 26 predicted proteins | sample CZODoug2_1_08_16_FD_185931 | JGI IMG/M metagenome (GOLD analysis project Ga0179593, IMG submission 185931) | Vadose zone soil fungal communities from Angelo Coast Range Reserve, California, USA - CZODoug2_1_08_16fungal (PacBio error correction) | ecosystem: Environmental > Terrestrial > Soil >...
CGTGAGAAGAGAAAGGGGAGAACAAGCTTTACAGCCTTCAGCGGGATCAAAAAAAACAATCAAAAGGGTGGTGACACATTATCTATAAAAGTTATTCCCAAAAGCCCAAACCCGGTAGAAGGCCCAAAACTGAAAAAAGCGGGGAAAAGGGCCGGCGAGAGGCCGGCGGAGGGTGAAAAAAAAGAGGAAAGAAGGAGGGGGAAATAGGAAGAAAGAAGCGACCAAAAGCAGAAGCAGAGATTTCACAGTGAGATTACGACGGAACTTGGGAGTGAAATATTTACAAGCGAACAAGCGTCGCGACTCGGAGGAGCTGTTTGAAAAAGAAGAGGGGGGGAAAGGTGCTCTACGTCTCGGTCCGAGGACTTTTGGGGGGCCTACTTACCTGCGATACAATTTAAGGGGTTAAGCGGCCAGACGATCACACAAAACTCTGAGCGTATAAGAGGAACGAAAGGGGCCAAGAAAGGGGACAGGTGGTGGGGAGCTGGTACTCCAAAATCGAACCGATATCGGACCGGAAGATCGCAAAAGGTTTCTTAAGGCGAGTATTAGGGGTGTTTCTGGAGAAAACAAGTTGGCACACGCTGACGGAGAGCTTATCGCAAGGGGGTGTTCACGGCAGAGCTATGCGGGAGGGGGAAGGAGAAAGACGAAAAAAAATTGAAACGAGCGGACCATCGTGTTCCAAACAATGCAAAAGTTCAAAAGTTGGTCACGTGAATTTCCATACTCAACGGAAGCGGGGGTAGAGGGAAGGCGAGGAATTCAGAGGAACGGAGCGCGAAAAAGGTGGCGGGAGTTGGTAATGATCAGGCAGAGTTTTACAAGGGGTCCAGGAGACTCATGAGGGAGGACGGGGTTAAAAAAAAACCAGTACCCATACAAAAGATGGGGCGACTACTCACATGGAAAACTCGCTGGGGAAATAGAATTCGAAAAAATGTGACAAGAGCGAAGAGATCTATTGTCGTTTTCTGGAGAAAAAACTTGAGTCGAGGAGGTGCCGCAGGTACGGGTAAAAGGAGAATGAGAGTGCATGGTCAAATGTTAAGACCTGTAGTGAAAAGAGGGAGAGGCGAGCAATAAGAATTCCCTTCAGGCTATAGCTAGATTATTCTGCGTTAAGCTATCCTGTAAACAAGGTTTGCCAAAGTGCAAGGTTTCACAAAAGGGGAACCTTCATGCAGACGGGAAGCAGGGGAACCGGATCTGGGAGAAGAGGGAGGGAAGGGGGTCTGTTCTAGTGAGCGAGGGGAATTGAATCCGATCTTTCCGAAGAAAGTCTGGAGCATTTGGGATGAGAGGGGGAGGGCAGAATTTCGACTGTGAAAGGGAACAGTCATAGACCCTAGAACCTGAAGGGTAACGCCCTAGGGAACCCCGAAGTCGACGCACACACAATTGGTGGCTATTGAAGGAGAAAAAAAAAGGGGGAGAAAGAAAAGAGGGGAGGGGGGCGGAAAGGCCGGCCAGCGAGAGAATGGCTTCCCCATTGTTTTAACCTTCTATAAATCTCCACCTATTTAATGTTCCAACCGACAAAAAGCTGTCAAGGGGGGGAGGTTGGAAGATAGAAGAGGAACGTTAAAAACTCTTGCTCTGGATGTGTACGAACTCATCAACGTCAGAATGTAGGCTAGTTAATACAAAGGAAAGGAGGGCACAAGCAGAGGGGTGATAAGGAAAGGCGGAATAGAGGCGGATTCACCCCCTGTCAAATCAGATCTAGCCTCCAGGTGCAATTGAAGGAGGGCTCCACGTGGAGGGGGATGCGCCAAAGTTGAGCTAAAAAGGGGGAGGAGTAGATTCAAATCAGTGCTGGATTGCACTCGACAGCTTGAGGGGTCCGATGAATACTCTACGGTAAACCTTAGAGTCGGGTCACAGATAAAAAGGAAGAATCGTGACTAAGAAAAAGGGTGTAGATTAGGTTCAGAAAGATAGGCTCTCTCTGGTGAAATATCAGCTTCTCGAAAAATTTCAAAGGCTAGGAGAAAAGATTTACGTCGCACGGGAGGAGGCTCAAAAAACGGAGAAAAACTGGTGTCGCGAAGTGGGAAAAAAAGGCTGGGGAAGGAAGGGGCCCGACTGGGTCTGGAAAAACTGTGATAAAAAATTGTCGGTAGAAAACTACGGAACCTCCTTGGAAAAAAAAAAACGACCCCAGGCAGACGGGGCGATGGAAGTTCGAACTCGCAAAGTAGTGGAAGTTTATTAAGTCAGAATTAGCGCACAAAAATGGGAGAGGAGAAGATGAGAAAGAACCACAAGAACCCCTCACTTGAGGAGAACAGACTCAAACCCAGCGCACAGGATCGGTCTTGGTGTGGTCCACAGGAAGAAAGAGAGTGGTAGAATGAAAAAAATGAAATTTTGAGCGGTATCAAGGTCGAAGAACCAGCTCGAAGAGAGCCCTTCTCGGCTGACCACTGAACGCACAACGTGTTTAAACGAAAGGACGTGCAAGGTGGAAAAGAAGAAAGGCGACGTCAACCTCTGGGTCGACTGAGGGAGCTGAAAAAAGATACAGCGTCTCAGGGTAGAACCCGGCATGTCCCAATCGTCAGGAACTAGAAAGGGAACCGCAAATTTCGCTGAAGAAGCGCTCAATTGATCGGAAAGAAGGGGGGACGTCTGACAGGTAGAGCAGGGATTTATGAGCACTCCCCTCAAGCTCAGAGCACCCCCCGGGCAGCAGGGTGAGCGAAAGAAGTCACATGACTCACGATGCCATGGCTCCTTCCATCGACTTCTCCTTATTCATCACCAGTCCACGGAAGGGGGGGCGAGCCGGATGAAAATCCGGAAAGCATATGCAGCCGCCTGCAGCACAAATAGAAGGGGGGGGGCGCGCGGTGTATACCAAATCCTACCATTCTACGTCGCACTTAACGTAACCAAAGACCCACTGAAAGAACGTAGTCGTACGGTCCAAAAGAACTATGCACGCGCTCACGCTTGTGGATGACTTTCCAAAAAGAAAGTAGGGTAGATAGAAGTGAGGTTGGACCATCGACTGTAAGCATACGGCTCGCGAAAGAACTGGGCCGAACGCAGAGTAAAATTTGTTCGGAAGAGAAGACAGCCACCAAGTGGGCTCGTAAAGGAAGTCGCTCTCTAAGCGGGATTCGGGAGCAGGGACCACTTCATTGAGAGGGCACAGGTCAAAGGGCCCCGTAGAAGGTAAAGAAGAAAGAATAGTGACGATGACCATCGGACATCCGTCCGAGCTTGGCCCTCTAGCTTACAAAAGCTTCCGGCACAAGACCCTCAGACCGCGCCAGTCCCAAACAAAAACAATAGTCGCAAGGAAGCGGTTTCAACCACGGGGATTTTTTGACCCCCCAGGAAAATTGGATTGAGAGAAAGCCAGGAGGGAACGGAAGGGGATCCCCGACGCAAAATCCTCCGAATACGGGAAGTCAGATGTCCGGGGAAAAGGGAAGCGATTTGACTCCAGATAGGACGCACCATTTCTGAAAAATGAGGAAATAAACAGTAAAAACGACGACCGGAACATGAGGGTGACACCGCCAGGTCAAGCCAAAACTCCCACAACCGAGATCGGGGATCGTCCGCGGCCTCGCTCAAGGGAAAAATTATAGGGAAAAGAGTAAAAGGCACACTGGGTAGAAAAAGAGTGTGGGGGGGACGAAAACGTGGGTCGGGGGATCGGGGTCGTGCCGATCCTCAGGGCCAGACTCGCAACTGGAAACGCTCAAGGGCCCAATAAAAAAAAACACTCAAAAAGGACTCGATACCGCCTAACGACCAGAAAACCAGGTCAAAAGGAGAAGGGAGAGAAAGGGGAAGCGGCCGGTGTAAGGAATGAACAACCTTTTGGATAATCTGGAACTGACTTCACAGGAACTCATCCTTCTTACCCTCGAGTGTGAACGTAAAAGAACCAAAGAAGAAGTACTACGGGAACCCCAGCGCTCCAAAGCAGACGGTCAGACGAAAAATGACTCGCCCGAAAGAAAAGATCCTCCCAATGTCAGCGAGCGAGCATGGAGAGCCTCTCGCGTAACTTGAAAAGTCGATCACCACAAAGTCGAGGGGGGAAATGATCCAGCGGGAGAGAGGGGTTTGGACAGGCTTCGATCGTCTGGAAACGTGGAGCCTAGGAATGCTCGAGAGATTCGCAGAGGTCGCAACAAAAAAGGTCCACTACACCGGGACTAAACCGAAAAAAACGCCAATCGAGTCAAAAAAGATCCTAGCTGAGCTCCACAGCGGGTCAGCTTAATACAGAATCGCACCGACCCAAGGAAAGGGGACTGACTAGGCTCCTGAAGGAAGAAAGGGGAGTAATTATTGGAAGGGTGGCGCGGAGGAAACGTACAGTAAAGCCGTGGGGCCCGGAGAAGGGCGACACCAGCCGCCGGAAAAAGGCATTCACGAACGCTGTGGTGGGGGCCGTTGGGGGGAGTGTCTTGTCTGGTTCGGGTTTTTGGGAGTGGGGAAGAAGGCCCTTGTGATCAGGACTGGGGAAGGCAAGATGAGGACACAGGGTTGCTCGTGATCACAGGGACGAGCAGACAGAAATTATAGTTAGCACGTCTTCTCACAAAAACCAAGTGTAACAGGGGGGAAAGGGAGAAGATATTTCGTATCCTAACCTCAGAAAACGCTGACAAAAAAAGAGACACGAGCAACAAGGGTGGAAAGCGGGCAGAGTATCTGAGAAAAAGGAGATGCAAAACAACCAACAAGCCAAACCCGAAACAAAATCCGCCAAGGAAAAAAAAAAGAGAAAAAGACGTTGATAAGGCAATCAAAGGCGGAGTTTCAGGAGAAAAAGAAAGGGAGAGCCGACCCCGCCGCGACCAAAACCACGCCAGAAGAAGAATCGTCCGGCAGACGAGAAGATACGGCACGGAGGAAGGGGATGAGTGACGTTTGTTGACGATAGCTCAGTAGACACTGGGACAGGCGGGGGGAATGAGGCTAGGGTGGGGGGGCGTGGGAGAAGTATTTCTGTATACAAAGTTTTTTGAAAACTCCTTACCGCGACAACGAGAGCCGTTCAAGAGTGGGAAAAAAAAAACAGGCTATCAGAAGAAGGGGCCAACACCTCCGCGAAGAGGATCAATCTTGGTCGCCTACAAAAAGGTAAGGGTGGTATCGACGCCACCTGCTACATAAAATCATCTACGAAGCAGGATTCTAACGATGCTGGGGGAGGAAAGCGTAAGGGGAGAGACATTGGACATCTAAAAAAAGAAATCCTCTTAGCAGAAGGATATTACTCTCTGTTTGGCTATACTCAATTTGAACTAGCAAGTAACGAAAAATACCCGCCAGGCACAAGAGCTAAAGGAGGGTTTAACTGAAAATCCATACTAACGCATAAATTCTCGAGCCGAGAAAGAACTGAGTTATAATGGGACCGAATATTATGGTGAGTTGGTGGCATGGGAGGTTGGACCAGTTGGGGCTTCGATCCTGGGCCGGACTGGAAAGGGAGACCTAATTCTACCATACCATTCGTGACGACACTCAATGGAAAGGATGTTGCCAAAGAGAAGGAGAAAGTGGCGCGAGGAAGTCGAGAAGCCGAACTATGGTTTTTTGGTCCATTTTCTTTCTCATGAGGTGACACGCCAGGATTCTAATGAATGCGATGGGGGCCAGGTTCTCCAAGGGCGCAGAAGGAGGATTCAGACGATATTAAGGCACTAGTCAAAGGAAGGTGAGATCGCGTAGGAAAAACGCGATGCATCAGGGACTCGTGGAAACCTAAGGGTCGGTGGTTCCACAGCAAGGAAGGCACTGGAAAGGCCCGATTGACTTGCAGCAAACTCTTGTGGAATTGTCTGAGGGTAGCAGCGGTCGGTGTGCGTGAGAAGAGGGACCCCGCTCAGTCACATACTAGAATACGTGTAGTGGCGGCGGGGGGAGGAAATATAATTTGCATCCCTATTCGATGGGCCAAACGAACGGCATACCGAGGTGAGTGGAGGACTCTCACTCTCGGTGGCCACGAGGCGTCGGCAATGGACCCTAAAATCATCCCATATTATCCTCAAATGAAAAACACGGGGGAAAGGAGGGGGTTGCGGACGTTCCGCAAGGATCGACGGGACGCATTACCGCAAGCTCACACTTGAGGGGTGGAAATAACGAAAGAAAAAACAACGCGGTAACTGTGGGGAGGAGTAGGGACAGATGGGAAAGGGGGTAACACTAATCAAAAAAGTGGGGGAAAGGAAAGCAAACGCGAATGTATGCTTGTGGTATACCAAACGACCGAAATCCGAAACCTTTAATCATAGTAATGGGCTGAACAGCCGAGAAAACGATGCGGAGGAGGAAAAACAGACTAAGGGGGACTAGTGGAAAAGAAAAAGGAGGCGTCCTGACTAGCAGAAAACGTTTGAAGCTGACGCGACAAATGTACTGGGGAGGAAGGAAACGGCCTGACGGGGGGAAGCATAAGTTTTTTAAGCTTCCGAATAAAAAGGGACATCCGACGTCTCGACGTGACGAGCCCTTTGAGCATCGAAATAGTTGACCTCCGAAAGAGAGGCGGGGTGCAGTAATAGTAACGGAGCGCTAGGGCCTCCGATCTTAAATAATAAACGGGTCTTGCATAGGCGAAAGGAAAAAACGTTGAAGGGGAACGCCGGTAGGGATGTAAGAATGCACCGAGGGGAGACCGTCGCAAGGGGCGCTCAAGGGTTGGGACGGATGAGGAACATTTCACAGCTGGGTCGGATACACTTGTTGAGCCCGACAAAAGTTCAGGGGGATGGGTGTTGGTCATCACCAAACTACGCGATGTGGAAACCACCAAAACGACCAGCAGGATAGGGGGCAGTGGGACTTATTCATAAATACTGACAAGTCATGATAGTGGGATTTAAGGAGAGGATCAACAAAAAAACTGAGGGGGAGGGGAAAATATCGAGAGTAAAAAATAGACCTCACAGTAACATCTCCACACAAGCTAATGGCAAAAGAATATAAAACAAAAGCGCGATTGCGTTTCAGTGTTCAACGGCAGACCGGAGATGGGTGCGAGAAAGGACCCTGAATTTCAAAGGGGTCACAGGGTGAAGACCGAGGGCATTGGAAACCTGACCTCTCTCAGTTCTCTCAAAGTCGGGTTAGGGGAAAATCGGTTAGAGCATCCCGAGAAAACCTTCAAACGAGGGTCGACTCGGAAAAAACCCATCAGCCAGCGTGGTCGAGACCCACATGCCCCTGGAAGAAACAAAAGTGTAGGCCAAAAAACTAGACGACAATATCAAACGGGGAGCGGCCAACGAAGAACGCTACACCTGAGTACCACCTAATACAGAGGGGGGGAGAATATTGAAAATCAAAAAACGTCGCTGAGGGGCACAGAACTTCGCAAGGAAGACAATTAGCGTTAATAAAAGGGAGCATGCCAGAACAGCACACGGAAGAAAAGGGAGCACACTCGCAAAAGTCACGCTTAAAAGAGCGAGTGGGACAAGCTAGGAAAGACGAGAGAAAACTCCGTAAGAATGAAACGCACGAAGCAAAACGCAAGAAAGAAGAGATAGGGGAGAGGACTAAGAAAGAGGGCCGGGATGACCAGGAGGAGGGAAATAAAGCGCAAAACCCGAAGGGTTCTCAAGTCAAAAACAAATAAAAGAAAGGAGGCGAGTACAGGCCTCCGACACGAAGGGGAAAGTTTTGAAGGGGAGTTGTACAGAAGGGCGAAACACCCCTCTTGTTGAATCGAAAAATAGAAAGGGGAAAAATAGGCACTGGAAGCATAAAGAGAAAACTAGACGCAGCGCCAAAAAGTACGGCCGATGGACATCAAAGGTTGGGCGCAGAGAAAGCACACAAGTGGGCGCTTGGAGGGTAAGGCGCTCCGAGGAAAAAACCGAGTTCATCAAAAAAAAAGGGGGACATGGGTAAAAGGTATCCGGTCAAGGGACCAGGGTAGAAACGCAGGCACCTGGATCAAAGACCAGGCGCAAAAAGGGAGCCTCGCTAAACGTCAGGGAGAAAATCTGGCCTCCCCACAAACTATGGTGCAGCAAAACACAAGCGGAAAAAGAAGAACGACTGTTGAGGAGTAAACGAGCACGAAAAGGGAAAACGTCACTTGGAGGGGAAAAATACAACTTGATGACATCCAAGTCGACCACAAAACTAAAACTTCTGCTGAGCGATAAGAAACGAGGTCATTATGAAGGAAGGCCTGAAGAAGAGCATCATTTAATTACGAAATAGGCAACTTGTGCACTCCTAATCAAAGTCAAAGAAAGCTCCCTGATTGCAAAAAGGCCAAGCAAGCCAAGGGAAATCCCTACACAGAAGAGATCGGCGATCGGAACGGAGGGAAGTCGGCGAAAAACGTCGTGGAAAGGGTAATAAGGGCAACTGTAGGCATTGTTCTGGGGAGAAGACCCTACTCGGGGATCAAAACCGTTTTGCAGGTTTCAGCAAAGGTGAGCCATTAGAAGAAATTCCATTAGCGTAGAAAAAAAGGTTGACCCAACTCTCGGGATTCAAATCCCCCACCTCACGCCAACAGAGCGACGAAAAGCCAAGAAGAGTCAGGGAAATAACCGTGATAAGGTACATCTCAATTGGATCTAACATTTAAACAACCGAAGGGAAGACTAAGTGCTCCGGCGGGCTATATTCACGAGAAAATGAGCCATACTTTCCCTACTGTCTCAAATAAGACAAAGAAAACCGAGCGAATGCACAGGAAGGGGGAAACACACGGATTCCGAAGAGGGGAAAAAAGAAGAGAAAACAAAGTCCAGACTGAAAAAACAAAGAGGACTCGACTCCTGCGCAAAAAACCTGGACCTCACCGCAAAAACCGGGCTCGCTCTTTAGCGGTTGGGCGTCGATCACCACACAGACCGGCGAGGGGAAAGGGAATGATCCGAGGCAGGAGGGGTGTAGAAAAAAAAACTGTGCCGCCAACATTCGCCAAAGAAAAGTAAGGTCCTCTCAAAAAGAAACCCCAGTCCAGGAAAGACCTCGGATACCAAGAGGGAAATAAAGACCTATCGAGACCAAGCAAAACTCGAAACGCCATCGGGCGATCAAGCCAAAAAGTAAAAAGACCAAGGGGCCCGTTACTCCGTCGCGAATCGGAAAACGTCTGCCGAAAAAAAGGCATTCTGATTAGGAGGTGCGAGGGAGGGAGGGAGCCCATTCAGACTTTATACAAACAAAAACAGAATCCTGCCGTCGAGGACCTCTTACGCTCGATGTGGTTTTACCGGTTGGGAAGGAGGGGGGTGGGGTGGGTCTTTTGTTGGGGGGCAATAGCCTTTGGATCATATACTGGGATGGCACGGGGAACACAGCAACTTGCTGATCCAGTAAAAGAAAATCAACTCGGGTGACGTAGAGTAGACAAGGAGCCGAGATCAACAACACAACGGAGGGAGGAGGAAGGGGGGAGGGGATCAGAGAAACCGCGAAAAACAGCTCTGAGACAGGGATACTGTGATCAAGATAACCGTGGGATCGGTCCTGCAGGGATATGATAAAGGCCCCACACCACCCAAAAAGAACCGAAAACTACAGAAAACAAAGGCAACAAAAGATCGTTAAAGGGGAGAACTCCTTAAAAAGACGAAAGGAGTGGGCAGTTAAGATTGCAAAAGAAATGAAAAGGTGAAAAACACAAAATAAAACCACGAAAGATAAGAACTTTACTGCATACGAGAGGAGCGAAGGAAGGACCGTGGCTTTGCGAAGGGTGTTCGACCTCTGGAGTCGAAGACGAGGGGTTTCTATATCGTTGAGGGACTCAGCTCGAACGTGGAGATCTAGGGACGAGGAGGAAGATGTTGGAGCGGGCAAGCCTGACATAGCTCGGATTCAAGAAAAGTTCGCCACGGGCCCCGACTAAGCGAAGCAGAAAAAAAACCTACGGAAAAAAAATCAGGTACCCGACAAGCTAACAAAGGTGGTTAGCGCGGAACAAAAAAGACCGTGCTGAGGGACCAATCTCAAAAGAGCGGAGGCGATCTGGGCGGGATTTAGTCGGGAGAAGAACGTTGAGAGAGAAACGACGGCCATGAAGGAGGATAAAGGGGAAAAGACCTCGCGACGTCCGTGAGTGGTAGAGGACAATAGATTTGAAAGAGCAGGGGGAGAGTACCGCTAAATCCCGCTTACGACCCTAGTCTTAACGGCGGTTTTCACTTTAAGGCCTACTAAGGGCATCTGTGGAGAGGAGGAGTACTTAAGATGGGCTATGTAATTTCGCTTCTAGGGAGGTTTGTCTGGAAAGCGAGAGAAGTTTGAAACATTGGGATCGATACCTGGGGAAAAGAAAGTTAGCGGGGAAAACCGAGCAAACAAGGGACCAAATGGTCGAAACGGCCCCGGCGGGATGGTCGACCCTCCATTAGCCTCATTTGGCCAAGATTCGAACCTGTGCGCGAATCGACTATAGAAGATCTCGTTCGTGGTCTGATTCCCCGTGGGGAGGAGATGGAGGGGAAGAAGGGACTGAGAGGTCTACTTGAAGGCCAGGGGGAGGAGATTCTAATACCTGTGGGGGGGGGAGAAAATGAGCAGGCTTCACAAATAATTAACGCAGGGGCTGCTACACGGATGTCTCAAGGGGAAAGGTATTTGGAAGGGTATAACATCAGGTAAACTGGCCAACCGGGGGATTAATTGTGGTAAACAGTCCCTCATTGCTGGTAAAAACCCATCCAGAGAAGCGTATGGGTACTCTGTTGTACGGGAGCGGAGAGCGGGGAGTTGTTATAAGACGCCCGTTCACAACGAGGAGGACAAGTCGGGGCGCATTGGTATGCGTAAAAAGAAAAGTGAAGAAGTGAGTCACTTGTAAAAAACAAATTACCGTGACTAACAAAATTGGGTCAAAATACTCCCCCGCGGGACCGAGGGGGGAGACCTGAAATTGTAAAGCAAAGCTGAAACAGGGTCTGGAGGAACCGGAAGAAGGAAAGATTGGAGTTCGGACCGTCAAGGGAGGAACCTACTTGCTGCCTCCTAAAAAAATTGGGGGGAAGTGCTAGTCGAAAAAGAGGCCAAAAAGGAGGGGTGGACAACCCCAATCGGAAAAACGTTTAGGAGTGTCATGCCGAGGCAGGGGGAAGAGACTGAAAACGAATGCCATAAAACGAATACGTCATATTTTGTATCTAAAGAACAAGTGGCAAACACACCGTAAGCGAGATGTGGGAAAAAGCGATTCAGAGGGAGGAAGTCAGGAAACTGAGTCTAATAAAGCCTACTACAGTGGCTGAAGCTCAGGATCCTTTCTGCAGGGGCGGCAACGGAGGAAATGTGAAGGACAGTACGTAATAGCCAACAGCTTGTGAAGTGCCTCATCGAATGGGCAGAGTCTGGGGAAACAGGACAAAAATCTAAGTCAAAAAAGAGTCTGTCCGCTACGAGATGGATCGTGCAGGTACGTTGAGCATGTGTATCATATAGAAACTTGAAAGAGCAGATGCGCCAACGCTGGCGGGGAAGCGCGAGAGGAAAAAGAAGGTTACAACTCCGGGATTAGTCGCAGAACATGGCACGCGGGTCAAAAATTGTGGTCGAGAAGTGAAGAAAAAAGTCACAGGGAGAGGTCCCCAGAGAGAGGCACGACAAGTATACCTACTGATTGGATATGGAAACACTAGGGGAGGGACCGTTGCCGCAAAATGCATTAAAGGCTCGGAAAGTCTATAGAGTCTAGAAAAAGGAGGTTGCAAGGGAAGGGTGGGTAGAGAATAGAGACACGAAGAGCAAAACAAATTGGAAAAGATCGGAATAGTACCCAAAACAAGGAATCCTTGTCTATCAGATGGAATAAAAAGGGAACAGAGAAAGGGAGGAAAAGGCGGGGAGGGGGGGGTAACTCAGGCCAAGGATTTCTACTAGACCCGATTCTCGGTATACCGGGGGTTCGAAAGAGAAAGAGAAGTGGAAAAGAGACAATGAAAGACTCTCTCCAACAAAAGCCCTGAGTTACCTTCAGGGTCTGTATAAGAAAGCCCTCAAAGTCAAAGCGGGGGAGGCATACGATGCAACTCTCAAGCTTCAAAATTCACAGAGAGTAAAACGCTAAACGGTCTTCCGTAAACGCACTTTTCACGGTTCAAAACAGAGAGAACGTGACGGGGAAAAGACGAAAAGGGGGATGGAAAGATTTAGGCATGGGGGGGTAGTCAAGTCAAAAACGAACTTCTAAGGGGGAAAAAAAAGAGCAATTGGAAAGCAAGCACGTCCCTGAATGTAAACAAAAAAAAAAAGAATACCAAATTTCGTGCGCAAACCACCCCGAAAAGGCAATTATCAAAGTAGTCCCGCTATAGTCAGAAGGGGATGAACGCCGCCTAGAGGCTCGCTTAAGAAGGACGGGTGACGTCTTGAGGGAGTATAGCCAAAGCAATACTGACGTGAAATGCATGGTTTCAAAAACCCGAAAATCGAGTGGTGGAGTGGAACCTTCGAGGAAAGCAAATAAACAACTTTTTAGCTTATGTGCCCAAACAAGCCCGGAGGGGGGGGCGATAGAAAGAGAGTTAAAAAGTAGGGGATGTATCAGATCTATAAGCGCAACTGTTCCTCGTGTGCACATTGGGGGCAAGAGGGATAAGAGCCGGCACATTAGTTCTGTCAAGTAGTACGCGCGGCGGACAACTTCATTGATAGTGTAATAAGTGGGGGAAAGGGCAACGAGGGAGAAAGGTCGGGCACCTATAGGACGAAATACCGAACATAAAAAATCAGCTAGGCGTACAGGAGATGCTGAAAGAGAGTTAGAAAAACCAGAAAAAAGGACCGCAATCGGCTAAACAAAAGGTCAAAAAAGATCTCAGATCTTTTCGTGACTTAAGCAAAACTATAAAGAAGGGGAGGGTAGGAACAACCGCCATTGAGTTACACTGAATGGAACTGTAGTCAGGCCATAACAACTAATAGGAGATGCGGAATAAGGGAGGGAGTAGGAGGGAAGCATGGAAAATCGTATGGCATCCCTACAAGATTTCTAAAAGGGAAAGAGAAAAGATGTCTGGAAACCTGGGAACGCTCGGGCCAAAGACAAGACTGAAAGAGCCCAAACCAACGTCAAGCACAAAACAAGTCGCACAGATCGTCTAAGTCAACAGAGAAACAGGTGGGGATAGAGGAAAAAAAAAGAGAGGAGGGCAGTGGTCGTATGACCGGCCTGGGTGCAAACCGGGAAGGTACTCAGAAACGAATCATTGGAAAGGGAAGGCGACGTCCCGGTCACAAAAAAGCGCATGTAAAGACCCAAATAAATCCAGCACTCGGCTAAACAAAAACTCCACACAGTGCTCCCTAATGCAATTATCCGCTAGGAAAAAGGCTTTAGTGAAAGTTCAAGGGGAAAAATAAAGGGGTAGAGGTAAAAAAAGGGGCCCCGGAGGCAATTCCTCTCAAACCGGCTTAGTGGAACCGAGGCGGGGCATCTCAGATCCAAAAAAAAAGAGCATTGATCTTGAACACCCGGAGATCACAAAGAGAGGAAGGTCGATATAAAACGGCGAAAAGAAAAAAAGGCCTCTACTAAAATAGCCTCCTTAACAATCTCGGGGGCGAGAAACTAATCGCTCTTTGCATTTTGGCGAGGGAGAAAAAACTGAAGGAGAGGGGCAGGGAGGGAAAAGAGTCCTCTTCTAGGGGGGTGGAACTTCATAATGACGCTTGGCGACACTATTACAGCCAGTAGGGAGGGAGTTAGGGAGAAACAGGGGAAAAACTCTCCTGGTAAAAATAAATAAAAGGAAAACCAGGATCAGGCCACAACAGAAGAGGGTCAGGACTAATCGTTGGTAAGAGAATGAAAAGCATAGGAAAAAACCCCACGTTTAAGTCAAGGCAGTGATAAATCTGAATAACCGATGGAATGTCTACTGTCAAACTGACGGAACTGTCTCCCTTTCCGGAAGGGGGATGAAGAACGAGAAAAAAAACAGGAGGGGAGAGCGGAGGAAAAAGAAGGGGTTGCCGTTTGGGAAGGGGCTTTGAGTTCGGGTTTGTGGGGTAATGAGAATTTGATCACAGCGGAGGAAAAGCTTAAAAGTTGGAGCGGAAAGAATAGAAAGGAAGTCAAAGGGGGGGAAGGGTAGATGAACGAAAACTCTCGACAACCAACAGAGGATATAGATTCGGGGGAACCCTCAAAAGGGAAGGGGGGATCGTCGAGGGGGGGGGAAAGATAAAATTGGGAAGAGCGGGAAATAGAGAAAAAACAAAGGAGGTAACAACATCAACGAACAGTCAACCCCACGTCACCCAACAGCGACCAACAAACACAAACAAAAAAAAAAAAAAAACAAAACACAAAAAAAAAAAAAAAAGAAGGGGGGGGGGGGGGGGGGGGGGGCCAAAAAAACGTGAAAGTCGAAATCAGCAAGAGTGGACGGCGGTATAAAAAAAAAGTCAAGGAAAGCAAACAAAAATAATCAGGAGGTAACGGAATACCGATGGAGGAGAGTGGTAAAAAAGTGGAGGTGTCTAAGGGGAAAATAAGATCGGGGCACCCTGTAGTCGCTCATGTATCTATCTTCCAACTCGATATTTGAAAAAGATAGAGGAAAACGGGAGTCGGGGGGGAGGGGTTTGAAAGAAGAAGGAAATGCGGGAGGGTCTCAGGGACGGTCAGTCTCCAAAAAATCAATAAAAGATCAAACCAAACCCACTGAACAGCGGATCATCTAAAGACGACAGGAAAGGAGGGTGTTATCTACCAAAACTTCTAATCAAGATGTACGGAAGAAGAAGAGCGCCCCGAGGGGAAAGGGAGGACTGAGAAGTAGCGGTCTGTGCATTAGTTGTAATCAAGTACAAAAACACAGGGGCAGGAAAGGGTATCAGAAGGGGGGGGGGGGAATATAGAAAGGAAATGGGGGCGGGATCATAGACACACGTGAGAACGATCCAGTGTAAAATCGTATCTACTCCGAAGGCAAGAAAGACTAAAGGAGGTTTAACGGTAAAGTCACGACTAAAGGGGATCACTAAATGAAATTGGGAACTTGGAGGAGGGGGGGAGGCGGTAGTCTCTTAGGGGGGCGGGGATGAGGGGGGGAGGAAGGGGGGGGGGCGGGAAATACGCTCTATTTGACCGGGGGGAAGAAGCTCAGGCCGAGGGGGCGGACTATACCCCGTAACAAGGTCAAACCAAAAGGCAGGGGGGAAGTATAAACACATGAAAAAATCGCTGTGAATGCTCCGATAACCTTGGAGCAAGTAGGGCAGGGGGAGACTGAGACAGGATAGGGGAGGGGGCTGTTAAAGGGGAGTGGGAGAAAGGATTGACTGGGGCCCTTTACCTTCGAAGTGTCGCATGTCTCTAAGAAGTCAGTGAGATAAAGGTTATTAGTGACACAGAGAAAGGACGGAAACGAAGAATGCCCACGATTCTTCGCAGAGGGGGGACCTGAGTAGTGGCCGTCTTTAAAAATAAAAGACTGTCAAAAGGCGGTCGTTTTGGGACAAGACAGGCTTTAAAATGGGACAAAACACCGAACGGGCCTACCTCGGGTTCTGGTACTGGGCAGAGGAAAAAAGGATTGTCGGGTGGCGAGGCAGACAGCGCGGGGGGGACGAAGAGGGCTCGATTTATCTGATAAAATGCACCGTTTAAAGTGGTCCAAGGAATGGCATAGAAATATAACAGGGGAAGGGGAGGGATCAAAGAGAGGGGGTGAAACCTTAAACCGGTCCTTTCAGAGCGACATGCTTTCAACGCTCATGTCTCAGAGGAAGTCTTGGGATGAACGTAATCTGAGCGACTTGGGGCTATCAAAATGCTAGGTAACGCAAGCCTAAACAGAAAAAAGTTCGGGGGGGCACTACCAAAGCTTCAACGTTTCGGAGCGTGCATCTCCTGGCAGGGAGCTACGAAGATAGGGGGATTTGAAAAACGGTCAAAAAACGGCGGTGTGGGCTACCATCACTCAAAAAACTCGTGGGGACTGAAAGGCAGGCCTAGGCGACGGAGGAAAAAAAGAAAAAACTGAACCCTATCCCAAGAGATGGCGGGAGCCAGGAATGGGGGGGAAAGGAGGCAATGGGAGGGACGCAGATTGACTGAAAAACTCCTTAAGTTTATATAACTAGGGGGAAGAGCGGATCCTGAGGGGGAAGGGAAAGACGTCAGCTCGAGTCGAATGAGCGCGCCTCAGTTGAACCGGAAAAGGTGTCGAGTGAGACCGGTAGATAACTTAGCCCAGGCCGGATGCATACGGAAAGGTGGGGCGAGCGATTCTAACCCTAGGGGGAAAAAGGGGCTCAGGGGGGGGGAATGAGAAAAATATGTTAACGCTCGAACCCCCAGGGGAAGGAACGTGATCTCTCGGAAGTGGATCATTGACCAGAAAGGGGGGATTAAACACACTTTGAGAAAAGTCCGCGGTTATGACGCCCAACTTTGTCCTGGGCCAGAAAAGACCCGAATATAGAGGGACGGCGGGGAGAAGGTTAACGGGGAATAAAGGAGGTTGGGTGCCCGGTTAGGAAAAACTTCATATAGCTATCAAAAAGTTAGGAAAGAGAGGATAGATGCAATGACAAAGAGATTCAAGAAAACGTTGGCGAGACGAATAACCCAAAGGGTGACGGCTTTCGGGGGAGGTTGGGGTCACATAATCAAAAGCAAAAGGAACAGAAAGGTGTGGGGGGGGGGGGGGGGGGGGGGGGGGGGGTGGGGGGGGGTGTGGTCCTTCCCAAAACTGACATGGGAAAGCATGAAATCCTTTTAGGGACCATCTCGGGGTGAAAGTCATCTTGAAAGAGGTCTCCCAGAGACCAATGAGGGGGGACGACCGTCGTGCATAGTGAGCAGCAGACCGGGACAAAAAAATGTACAAACTCGGTTGACGAGATCGAAAAAAGCGACAAGAGGCCTCTATCCCCTAAAATACAATCTATCTTAAGACTCTTGATGCCGCATAAAATTGGGGAAAAGCGAAAGAGATCGCGAAGTACTAAAATCAGAAGGGGGACATTCAACGAGCAGGGGATCGAGCGTCCCCTCAAAAGAGACTCAAAACCAAAGAAAGAATGGGAGAGAACGTCAGCGCGGACCACGACTTGCCTTCTAAGGAAATCTACCCTCCTTCCAAAATGGAAGCAAAAAAGCGTTATCACTTTCTTGGACCCGAAGCAGCTACCTCATTGGCGAAAAAAGGATATGTCTCGGCATTCTTTAAGGGGGGTAAAAGAGAACGGACGCGTTCGCCCTATTCAAATACAAAGAAGAGTTCTAGTGGAGAAATATGGAGATACACGGGGAGGGTCGGCTTGAAAAACCCTCCTTCTGGGGTTATCAATAGGAAGGTTCCACATCAAGACGAAAAGAAAGGGTAGGATTGAAAAAGGTAAAGGAAAAAAAAGCGTCTGAAACAGGTTGGGGCTCCTAAAAACGTGGCTCTTCGGGCAAAGAAAGGCCCGCCAGGAAACAGAGAGGTCAGGGAAAAAAAGAAAAACCGGGAGGTAGATGGGATTGCCGGGAAAGCCCCGAGAGAATATCGACGCCCAAGCATGGAAAAAAAAAACGATCGGAGACTCTGAACCGGAGAAGAAACAAGCCTCCAACGACCGCGTTCCGAAAAAGCAACATACGATGCTAAAGAAGAGGGGGGATTAAGCGATCACAGTTAAGGGGAACCAAAAAGAAAGAAGGGGGGGGGGGGGGGGGGGGGGGGGGGGGGGGGGGGGGGGGGGGGGGGGGGGGGGGGGGGGGGGGGGGGGGTGGGGGGGGGGGGGGGGAGGGTGTTTGGGGGGGGGTTGGGGGGGGGAAACCAAGCTTTGACCCGATCAAAACAAACAATCCTCGCGAAAAGCATAAATCGGGAAGTCTGAAAGGCCTGCGAGCTCATCCAAGATCGCATTAATTTCCCCTCGGCTAAAGAGAAAGAGGAATTCAATCTTTCACCGAAAAGCAAGCCCCGGGAATACCGCACCAAACCGAAAAAGAGGCGAGTCTGTAAAACCGAGAATCCACGAAGTATAAGGCTTCCGTGCTGGGAGACCACTACTAGTCTCTGATAAGTGTAGAGGGCTAAGGTGGGGAGTAACTCCATGCAGTGCAAAGGAGCTGCAAAGTGGTACCTCGTCTCTTTCAAAAAAAAAAAGCAAACAAGGAGCGAGAAGACGGGTCCGCCAGCTAAATCGCCCGAAATTCCTGAAAAAAAAGGCGTGCCTGGTAGGAGGAAGGAACGTGAAAACCCTAAAAGGGAGAAGGGAGGGAGAGTCAAGGGGGAGGGCAAACTCTCATTTCACCCTGCGGGTAAGTCTCAAAGTCCCCGGAGCTCTCTCAGTTACGAGGGGGGAAAAAAAAGAGAGAGAGCGTATGTCACGGGGGAGAAGAACTTTCTAAGAGAAACCAGATCCTAAACCGTAGAAGGCAACCCCTCAGGGGCATCTGCTCTGACCTGAAGAGCTGGTAGGGGAAGTGGGGGGAGACGGTCACCACGTACGCTAGGGGGGGGGAAGGCGGTAAAGATGACTGGCTCGAGGTTTTACGTCTATAGGAGTCCCCATGTTCTACCTATTAGAGGAGAAGAGAGTCTACCGGAAAAAGCAAAAAAGTTACAAACATTCAATAACGCCTCGGATCAAGCCACTCGAGAAAGGGACTAAAAAGGAGATCGTAAAAAGATAACGAGAGACTCAGACTGGATCTAATAAAAGTCCATGCACCCACTTTTCACGCCGCAGGCAAGCTCCGTCTGAAAAGGGGAACGCTTCTTCGTCTGGCGTTTGGGGGACGCGGCGGGATCACGAAAATCGGGGTCCCTTAGACTCTGACAAATCGTAAGGCAGAGCGCCGCTGGCAAAAAAAAAACGGAAGGGGGGGTGCACGTTGGGGGGCGTTCAGTCGGTTCTTTTTTGTCTGGTGTCATAAGAAGGGAAAAGAAAAGAAAAAGAATGAAGGGGACAAGTCTCCCGATTCAGGAAAAACAGGGGGGGGGCTCGTTCCAGTACGAGCAGACAGTGTTTCATGACTTCAGATCTCAGACAAAACAAAAAAAGAGGGAAAGGAGAGAGTAAAAAATGAGAGAGACAGCTAAAAGCGGGACATGCTCACTAAAGAACATAACCGGGACGATAGCGTCTATGTCAAACAAAACACACAAAACCCCAAACCGAAAAAAAGAAAAACAAAACGCAAACCAGGCGGGTGCCAAGAAATGCATAAAGGTGTCTAGGGAAAGAAAGTCAACGAACGTAAAGGAAGAACCATAACTCGACAGAGAATTCAAGGAGGGAAGGGTCACTGGCTGAATTGAGCATAAATAGGCGGGGAAAAGTGGAGGGGAAGAGGGCTGATCAAGACGACCCTCAGGGAGGCGCAGAGGTGGTTGTACGATCTGTTTAGTTCCGAGAAATAACTGTTGAGAGCGAGGGACTATTAAGTGGAGGGGGTTGTGACAGAGACTGAAGGCGGCCGTCTACTGGGAAAGGTCTCGCCGGCCATAGCGAAGCCGTACCAAAACCTCGAACTGAAAAACATTACAGACGTACAATCTCCTTTAAGGGGGGGGGGAGAGGGATCAAAAAAAGAAGAAGGAGAAGCAAGATAGCGAAAAGAGTATAGGTGGGGGGGGTTGAGTGAAACTATCTTTAAAAAGCTACACTTTCTGAAGCCGATTTAGAGCCGGTTGACAGAGGACCTAAAGAGCGCGTGCTAAGAAAGACACAAGCGGGAACGAAGAAGGAGGGTAAAGTTTCGAGGAAAAGCCGTCCAACAATAACTCCCTGAGGGGGGGAAAGTGAAGGCTACTAACGCAGGGGGGACTCTCAAAGAGAGAATTAGTTCATGTTCGCGGAATCGCGTTTGGTGTGGGGGGAGGGGGGCGAGGTGTGAACATCTGCATAGGTGTACCATTGTGTCTGTCAACGGGAAATAAGGGGGGGGGACAGGGAAGAAGGAACCCGACCAGTACTCACAAGAAGAGTTCTACACGGTTGGAAGAAAAAAAAAGTTTTCCCGAAGGAGAAAATGTTCGGGGACTCTACGATCTGAGGTCGCTGGGGAGGGATGGGTAAAGGAGTGAAAATTGGGGACATAAAGTGGAGCCAAGGTGAGAAATGGTGACGATCTATCTCACTTTGGGTGCAATCAGAGATTAAAGAAAAGGGGGAACCCTTCTTATGGCTCTACCTAGTATGCCGAGGAGAAATAAGAATGGTAAAAGAAAGGACGGTTGTCAAAAAACAAACTGAGTGAGAAAAGGACGCCGCACGAGATACAGATCAGGAGACTTGTGGACGTCTCGGAGGAAGGGATATAGAAATCTTCCGTCAAGAGGGATTAGGATCACTACGGCTGCGCGGAAAAGAGGTACGTTCGACTTGTAAAGAAGGGACCGGAAGACACCATCTACCTAAGTGAGGGATAGAACTCAAAACTAGCGGAGCCGGAAGAGAAAGCTAGGTGGCTGAAAGTCATCAAATTTTAGAAAAAGGGGGCCGATTCGGAAAGTCCTGGGCTAGTAGAATTATCTGCAAGTGGGGAAAGAGGTATGGAGAAAATCCAACCAGAAGGGCATGGTTGAAGACGAAAGTTCGTTTCAGGGAAATAGAGGACGGGGGTAAAGCGGATAGTGGATGGGGGGGGGAAACCAGCACTACGAAAGTTATCTAACGACGCAAGCACACGTAAAAGATATTAAGTGCAGGAAACGAAAAGTAAGAAAGAAGCAGTGAGGAACAACCTCTCAAAGGAGGTCCTCCAGGGGCTGACCTTCTTTCAAAGTCGATTCGGCAAACTTTCGGAGAGCGAGGAGGGCTGAAAAAAAAGGCTTGATCGGAAGAGAGGGGAACCTGAGGAATACAGAAAAAAGTCCTCGCACCTGAGAGGTCAAATCTCAAGGGGTCTAGAGAGTAAATCCGGAAAAGGGGGGAGAAGGTGAGGACTGGAATAAACGATTGAATCTCCCGGTGAAAGAAACTGGCATGGTGCAGCGAAAGTAAAGAACCAAAAGGGACGGAAAGGGAATGTGCAAAAGATTAAGAACGATAAAAAGAATGATTCAGAGAAGGAGTAAAAGGTAGGCGAAGGTAAAAAAACCTATAGTATGCAAAGAAAAAGGCCCGGCGAAATGTCGGTAATGATGCCGCCACTTTCAGAAGGTAAAAAACAATGAGCGAGGAAGGAGATTGCCGGAGATCAACGCCAAGGAGCAGCGTAGGGTAGGGGGAGAAGCAACAATCAAACCAAAAATTGATATTAGTAAAGAGGAAAAAATAGACCGACCCAAAAAGAACTTTAGAGATCAAATAAAAGCCAAGGAGAAAGCCTGTGGCGGGGTTTCAAGGGGGGGGGAACTTCGGCAATCAAGACCCTGTAATGTCGAAGGGAAAAAGGATCCAAACGGATGAAGAAAAAAGACGGAGCCGTAACGCCAAGTCAGTGGCGAAAGGAGCACTTGGAGGAAAACGCGGCTACAGCAACTAGGGTTCGAACCTAGATGAAAAAAAAACAGATAAAACATCTTCAAGAAGCCCTGCCGGAAAAACAAGGAAGTACCTGTAGAAAAAGTAGGGGGTCTCTGAAAAAAAGATCTCTCAAAAGGCCGCTAAGAAGCGAAGGAGAGCAAAGGTGGGTTCGAAGAACCCACACTGACTAGTCACCCGCATGCAGACTCGACGCATAGAAAAACTAAAAAGTTTGCGCGCTGAAAGAAAGGAGAATTAACGAACTTGAAAAAAAGGTGAGAGAGGTGAGGGACATCCAAACTCAGGTCCTAAAAAAGGCCTAAGTAGAGATTCCGGTGACTGCTTGGGTCAAAGAACAAGCCTACAGTGGAAGGGGGAAAGGCACTTTTCAAAAAAATAATCAGCGGACTACGAAAATCGGAAGTCACGCGACAACGTGGAAAAAAAGGGTCGTCTTGCACCAAACACGCAACATCTGGGTTGGCAGAGCAGAAGGGGAAAAAAATCGACTGGAATAAAAAGTAGACCTCAGTTGGGTCACCCCCAAGAGGAATGCTCATTTTGAGTGGACGGCTACTCAACACCATCTGCGCACAAACGGCTCTGCACGGGAACACCTCATACCAAAACAGTCGGGAAGATGTGCAAAAGACGGACACGGAAAAAGGCTTGAACCTGACGAAAGAAGAACAGCAACAGAACGGCGGAACAAAAGAAAAAAACTTCATGAGTCCGCCCAACCCACGACTCCTCGCCATTCACACACAGCGAACCCTCGGCCGACAGCAGAACGGTTATGAGCTCTCGGAAAGCATCAGGGGTGGACCACACCCCCTTGAAAGGGAAAGTCGTTGGCAAGTATTCTCCCATCCAGATCTGTCGCAGCACTCTAGGGGCAGGCTGAGGGAGGCATGCTCGTCATAAAGACCCAGGTATAAGACTTGGCGACACGAAGAAAGATCGAGAAAAAAGGAGGTCAACATTCCTCTTTAAACAAGAAAAAAACAATCCAAGCAACAGGACACCCTCCTGGGCGAAGCTTCGCGGAAAGGGACTAAAAGGGTTCTCCTCGCGTATTGCAACAAGCGAGTCGGCATGGGAGGGAACGACCAGGCGGTTTTTGCGAGGAATGGTCTTGGACTCGTGGGGAAACACCTACCAGAGGGAAAGGAAGAGGTCCAAACTGGGTTCGAACCGCGCCTGAAAGCCCCCACCGAAGAAAAACAACAAAACTCGTCGGCAAGCCGACAGAAAATCTGCCAAATAAAGAGAGGCTCGAGCAGAGCCGTTTAGACGTTACGGCAAGGGAAAACGCTGAATATTACTGGTTGAAGGAGGGAGGGGTCAAACGAGTACTCTCCGGACTTGAACTCTACATGGCGTCTCGAAAGACCCCTCGCGAAAGCCGTGGGGAGATTGACCATCGCTCCCATCGTCGACGTTGAAGCAACGTCGGCCAACGTCCGTGGGGGAAATCCTCCACGCCTAGGAAGATCCTCAGAGAGAGCTGGGGTCTACGCCGCGCTGCTGTAGCCGGGAAAGAAAGGGGAGTTCCACACTTACCCGCACTCAGGGAAGGATTCAGACTCGCGACGATTTTTGGAAATTGGGGAGGAAAACTGAGGAGGGGCCGTGCCGGACCTATGAAAAAGGGAATATTCATTAAAAATTCAAGAAATCACAAACCCTCTAAAAAAGTCAATCCTCGAAAAGAATCGGAGAACAAAGAATAGGAGTCAAAACATCAGCCTCTATCGAAACAAGGGTCGAAAATTCCCCTCCAAGACACGACAAAGTTAAAAAAATCCGCCGAATCAGCTAGAAGTCCTGTCAGATTATGATGCGTGTGGGCGGGGGCGGCTCCCTTCCTTAAAGTTAGGGGGCCCGGTAACGTCGAAACTCCGTCGACAAAAGCGCATGGGAAAATGGGGACAGGATCGATTGTGTCCGTTGGGGATTCTTTGCATTTGAGTGGGGGGCTGGGGGCGAAACCCGGGGGAATACAGAGACTGATGCAAAAGACCAAAAGGTTTGCAATGAGAAAAGTAAACCTTTCCCGCGGGGTCTTAAAGTAAAAACTATCTAAAAAAAGTGGCGTCTTAAAGATCTAGTTTTCGAAAAAGGACTACAAACGGGAATGCTCGTCCAGGGAGAAAAACGACACTGTGGTACGATCGTGGGGAAGCAGGAGAGGGCAAAAGTTATGAAAAAAACCCCCCCCAAAAAAAGAAGATCAAAAATCCCACCACAAGAGAGAAGGTAGTCCTCTCTCAAAGGTTTGAGATACGGGCCCGAACGGAGGAGGGAAAAAAAAGCCGACCACCACAGGAAGGAGACTCGGGTCTGAAGAACTGAGTGACTACGGAGGGAGGAAAACTTGCAGATGGACGGGTAAAGAATCACGACAGAGGGGGTCACTCATATTAGCTTTTTAAAATATAGGGTAGTCAACCCTCGGCGTGGATAAAAATGAAACTGTATAACTTGGACGGGTGGAGAAGGACCGCACGTGAAAAACGGAAGAAAAGATGAAGAATCTTTCTCAAAATATACTGTGAAGGGAAAAAACCTCGCAGTTATCAATATTTTTAAGCAGGAACAAGATCCGGAAAATTTGGGGAAGAAAGGACCAAACTAGCCATAGAAGCGAGCGATCAAAATCCTCGAGTCGTAAGAAGGCGGCTTATGAGGCGGTGAAAAGGCGATCCGGGAAGATAGGGGAAAAACGCGGCTGCAGAAGGGGAGGTAAAGCTTTTGGGTAACTATTACAAAATCGAAGGCTTGGGATGTCGAGACGAAAGGGTCAATATTTACGATAAGAACAACAACGCACTAGCTCAGTTGGTCAATTAATGAAGAAAGAAGAATGGTCTCTCGAAAGTATCCTTTAAGTCAGGGAATTGGACTTCTCCGCTCTCTGCGGCGGAAGGGGTGGTGGAACACGCGGGGGGTGACAAGGGGGGGAGGGAGAAACTGCACTGAAGACGACAAGCCAAACCAGCGCAAAACCACCGAAATTGTATGAAAGAAAAATGGGCTCGACTACGCTTGTGGCCAAACGATTGCAAAGGTGGCGCGAGAAGGAATAAAAATACTTTGGGGGGATGGAGGAAGGTTCGGGCGGAGGTGGCCCGCAGAAGGAGGGGGAGAAACATATTTTACAGGGTATTTAGTCAACTGGCGTATCAGCCGGGACGCAAAAGAAAAAAAAAAGGGACGCGCCCAAAGCACGAGGATTTGACGAGGAAGAATGGGTCCCCACGTTTTTCTCGCAATGGTCTTTTAAACCACACCCGTCGGGGATAGGGACTCGGAACAAAAATAGAACTCGGATGAGCATTGTGGACTGGCAGAGGGAAAGGGGAGTGTAAAAATTTGGAGGGAAAGAAGTCAAGCAAAGCTAATAGTCGGGCTGTCGATGGGAGGAGTCGCGAAGGTGAACACGGTCCGGGGACCTGTACGTAAATCACACAGGAGAATAAGGTCTTTATCCGAAAGACTCGGGGAACCCAGCCGCCTAGGGGCCCGAACCCAATGGGTGAATTAAACGGAAGAGGGGGGGGGGGCGTACAGGTCAGGAGGATCAAGAATGTATCTACTGATTGGGAACTGAGAAAAGAAAAGGAACGCCAAAAACCACCGCTTGGAAAAGGTGGGCGTGCAATCCGCCTTGGAAAAACGCTGATAGTGTCTTTTTCAAAAGCAGTCTAACTCTATCTTTAATGTCGCTGACAAGGAGGCAGAGCGAGAATGAGTGCTGACCAGAAAGGGGAAGGGAGGCAGCCATCAACGCTCGAGCGGGGGGGGATCACCTTTTCTGCCGCAGGCGTGCTTGAAGCTCCAAGTGAGTCGAAAAGCGCATTGTCTTAGGTCAAAAAGAGGGAGTGAGAACTGAGGACGGAGGGAAATTCTCAAAGAAGGCAATTCAAGGCCAAAGCGGGAAATCACGGTGAAAAGGCAAGAGGGGGCCGCCGAATGGGATAGGGAAGGGGCCAGAGTACGGTAGTGTCTGAGAGATTGGAAAGATCATCAACTATCCTGGAGCGGGGACAGGCGAGAAACGGAACCCGAAGTTGGGACGGACTCAGGGGCATGATCAAGAGGAACTACTGTCAGAAATAAAGGTTGGAAAACTTTGATCATACAGTGATCATTTCCCAGAGCTTCTACAACTGGTAACAGGTACGGTTCAGGTGGGAGACCAGAAGGGGAGTGAAGGGGGACAACAAGAAAAGGTCTAAGGGCTTTGGTCGGTTTCAAGGGGGCCTCAGAGGGGGCAGAGGGTGGGGAGTGCAGATGAAAAGAAGAACAACAACAATCTTGGCGGGGGAAAAGGGGGGAATATAGGGTAGAAAAATAAAATCTCAAGGGCACAAGACTCTATCTCGGGAAATAATCCACTCGATATTGGAAAGGGTTCTGTTTGGGTGAAAATCATCCAACAAAAAGACAGACCCTAAAGTACGGCTTATAAAACCGTGGAACAGAGAGGGGAAATTGAAACTAAAGAAATCGGAACTCATCTAGCCCTTCTGTTTTACTGACTGGGCTAGCACAGCCAGCGACCGTCAACCTGCTGGGGAAAAGAAAAAATGCACAGCGATCTCAAGAGATAGAGGCAAGAAACGGAGGGTAGGCCATCGGAAAAAAGGGGGGGTAGAATAAAAGGCCAGCACTGGTCGGAGAACAAACGAAAAGGGTCCTTTAGTATATCGGGGCAGCGGACAGTCGCGCAGGGATTAGTAATCGGCCCCTCAAACTCTAATGACGAAAAGTATGTTTCAAAAGAGAAGGGAAAACAAAGCTCTTAAGTCAAGGTTCTCCTGACCACGACGCAAAACTCAGGCATCACCGTACCAGAGAAACCGGGCCATCCTGCGGCATCGGCCCCTGTAAGCACAAATCAGTAGGAAGGGGCAAGGGTCTTGTTCTTCAGGAGCCCAACAAAGACAAATGGTCGCCTGCAGGGCAACCACAACAAGAGGAGAAAATAGCTTAACCGCCTAGGGGGGGGGGGGGGGGGGGGGGGGGGGGGGGGGTGGGGGGGGGGTGTGGGGGGTGGGAAGCACCCTACACGTTTAAAGCTTTGGTTAGCTCGCCCACCACTCCCGAGGGGGGGGGTGCTATAGACTATACTTGGAAAGAGGGGAAACTCTACATAAGAAAACTTGAAAACCCCCCAATCGCCTGAAACCTGGGAGACCTCAGCCACATGGTGTGGCGAGGGGAGTGCCTTAAAGGAGAGGAAGGACGGGAACCTCCTTTCTTATGCCACAAATCAGGGGGGGTTTGAGGGGGGCAATTGAACTTGCTGGCCCTTCTCGACGCGACCATACTCAAGGGTCTGACCGCGGCTGAGGCACCGCGACTGAAAAAAATACGGAGAAGAAGACTCGCAAAAATCTTCCCGAAGGAGCTCAGCACTTTTGCGTCTTATATGAAACGTTAAACAAAAAACTGTAAAAATGAACCAAGAAAGTTCCCGGATGCTCCCGAGGAAAAAAACAAGAATAGGGGGGGGGGGGGGGGGGGGTCTCGAAAATAAAACTCGGGCGGTAAACTGAGGGGTCCGGACTTCAAATGGAATCCTAAGGTATGAATAAAAAGGGAGAAAAAAACTGGCCTCGAAAGCGAAAAAGAGCAGTCCACTTATTTCCAGCAGAAAAAGAAACCCTAAAACACGAACGCGAATAGATCGTCGCGGCATCGAAGGTTCGAAGGGAAGGGAACAGCGTTAAAAAATGGCGGGGGACCCAACGTTTGTCTCGCGGTTGAAGGCTAATTTTCAAAAGCTTCAGGGGGCCAGGAGCGCTACTAGCTCTCATTCAACAGACCACAATCACTCCCAGAAGCGTGAGAAATGCGATGCCAAGGAATCTATAAAAGGGGAAAGTAATAAAATTCATCGTTCGCAGTCACGTGAACACATCCGGGAAAGTCCTTTTACGAGGAGACGAGGGGACCAGAGGACAAATTCAGCAAAGGGGAAATAGACAAAGAGGATGAGGGAGCGGACTCCTGCTCTTTGCAGCCGTGCTGTGCTTTGAACGGAGCAAAGGGACCTCACGGAGAATGATGCCCGAGATCGGATAGGAAAGCTTAACATCGCGCTCCCCAGTCTAGAGCGTCGATCTCAACGGGGCTAAGGAAAAAGCACCTGAAGAATAAAGCCGCCTAGAATACGCAGGATCGACTTTCAAACGAATCTGGCCGTTGGGGAGCGAAGAGAATACCACCGGACCGAGGTGACCTCTTTCTTAATCCATGAGAGGGGGGTTTTACATTAGGGATCTAGCCAGGGGGCGACCCTTAACAAGAGGAGATGTGAGAACACACCCGAACCCAGACGACCTCGTAGACTCACGGATCCGAGGCCCTAAAGAATCTAAAACAAGAATAGGGGGCGCCTCTTTCTGAGAGTCCTCAAAATTAAAGCAAATTTCTCAAAACCCTGCCGGTTAGCTACTAATACTGAAAAGATAGTCACTTCGTTGATGGGGGGGGGCAACAAATGGCTAGAGGAATCCGGGTAAGGGACAAAGTCCACGACGCTAAGGAACGAGCGCCGTCTGTCGAACGCTAGCTGGGGGTTTAAGGGGGTATTGTAGGAGGGGTGAGGGGGGTGTTGAAGCCACCTGGGGAAAAGATACAATGCTACTCGTCCACAGGTGCAAAAACATAGTGAGCAGTAGAGAAAATAAACTCGGGTGACGGTAGGGCACTAATCGACTAAAAAAAAAAGGAGGATTGGGGGATCACATGAGAGAAAAGTTAAGACATAACAACCAGGACTGAAACGCTACCAAGCAAAGTTGGCGATAGGAAAGCCTTCCGCAAAAGGTCGTATGCCAAACCCCGAACAAAAAAGAAATGAAACACAGAAAACCACTGGGGTTGGTCAGGCGCTCGCCGGCCTTGATTCGCGTATACGGAATAACGTCGAACGGGAGAAGAACAAGGCGAAAAAACACTCAAAAAGAAGAAAAGTGAAAGAGAAAACGTAGAGGAGCTGAAATGTGCGTTTTGCGGGGAGAGGGAGGACTTTAGTCTCCAGGAGCTTTGGCCGAGAAATATGGGAGGGCCTCGGCTCAGGGGTAGATCGGTAGGGGGGATGTAATTGAGTGTTGAGCTAATGGACCGAAATCTGAGGCGCAAACAAGGGTAAATCTCCACTGCAAAGACTATCAGGCAGCAGTAAAAACACCTCGAGCATGGAGCTCGGAAAATACAAAACGAGTTCAAGTGGTGATCTACTCCAGTCCTACAGCGCGGCAAGCCAGCTCGCATCAGAGAGGGGCGGAAGAGGAAGGGCGAGTGGAGGGGATGATCTCAAGTACGACTAAAAAAAAGTCCCTGTACTGGCCGGGGGGGGCACAGTACAATTACTAAAAGAGGAGTAGGATCTGAAACATAAAAAGAGGAAGAGCCGGCGAAATCGACGTCGCCCGACCGGCCAAGAAAAAAAGGATCCCGGAGGGGGTTAATTGATGGGCATTAACTGCATCCAGTGAAACTGAAGCATAGGGGGGATCGTCTATGGGCGGGGAGCGAGCGAGAGAGAGGGACGTGAGGTTTCTTTAATCTCTCGTGGGGTGGCTGAGCTCAAATGGCCCCTTTGATGGGCGAACGAGCCACGACCACGCGCGAACAAAGCAGGGATAGGGGGGGTCTACAGAAAAGACTAAATATGTGGGGTCCCAGATAAGTCGAAAAAAGGTGTGGAGAGGAGGCACACTATACCTAGACGTGGAAGTCAGACCCGGGGCTTGAGGACTTGGTGACTAAGGGACTGCAGGAGGTTGCGAGCTCCGAGGACAGGGGGGGAGGGAAAGGGAGAAAAAAAGGGGGAGGATGCAAAACCATCTAGATTCTCTCCTCATATTCAAGTAGTCGGCCAGAGGGATTCCTCGGGAGAAGGCGGGAACGACGGGGGGGAACCGAAAGGGTGAGTTGGGAACCCAAAACCATTATTAGAGGGTGAACCATCCGAAAAGGCTGGCTTCTAAAAGGGGACGCTTTGTACTGTACGGAGATGAGGGGGTCGGAAAAAGCGCCGAAAGTGACTCAGTAAAGGCAGTCGCTGTTTGATTAGAGAAAGTGCAGACGTTCGACGGGGGACAAAGACGGGACTCAGGACTAAAACAGAAGAAATGAAGTTAGGGGAAAGAACGACCCTCATGCCGAGGGGGAAGGCCGGAGTTAAACAGCTCCACTTGCGCAGAGAGAAGCGGAAAAGGAGAATATAGATGGGGGGCGGACAAGGGCCTAATCAGAAGTTTCAGCTTTGAAATTCTCTGGGGACAGGTCGGGACGATAGAAAAAAAAAAAGAAAGGGGCTGGGGGGGAAAGAAACCCACCCAAACTCCAAAGTGCCACGAGGGGGGCATCGGAAGGAAGGGAAAGGTTAATAGCCGACTGCTCGTAGGGGGGAAAAATAGCGAAGAGAAGTTAGCTTGTTTAACTGCGAAAGGAAAACTGCAAGATTAAAAAGGTTCTGACCGAGAAGAACTAGACTTCGGAAGTGAACTCCAGGGGGTTCCGAAGGGGAGGGAGAAGTATTCAAGGGGATTCATGGATGGGCATGATCCACTGGGAAAGAAAGATCTTAAACCTTGACTTAAGGTAGAAACTAACGGAGAGTGCATCTAATCAATTAGCAACTTAGAATACATCCGGAGAATCCCCGGAAGCGCAGGAAAGCTAAAAAAGGGGGGAAAGAGCGGGTCAAGGGGTTTAAGCCGACAAGATGGGGGGGCAAAAGGGAAAACGTCGCGCTCGAGGTCATCAGAGAGAGAGAAAGGAGCTTAAAATCTATTACGAAAAGATGGTCGGGAACGCGGTTCTCAAGAGACACGAAAACTAACCAACTTTTCTCTACTGGGAGAGAGAGTCAGTGCGAGGGCCACGACCTGGGGGGAAATGAAAAAACTGTTAAGAACACGCGAAAGTAAGGATTTTTGCTAAACTTTCACGGTTACCCACTACCCCGCATAGCGGGCGCGGGCTAAGGGGAGAGAGAGAAAAAGTAGGTGGGGGGGGAAACGAGTTTTAGAATAAAGATACCGCAAATCAACACAAAAGGGAGTAAATGATATAATAAAATTGAATACCAAGGAGGGGAACCTCCGGGGCGGAGCGAAATAACCAAATCTCCAGGAATTAGGTGCAAAACCGTAAATGGGCAAATCACCGGGGAAAAAGGAACATTAGGGGGGAGGGAAAAAAGTGGACGAAAAACTACGTTGGAATGGAAACGAAGTCGCTCCTTGTGAACAAAAAGGGTTTTAAATCGGTCATCGTGAGAAAAGAAAGGGGACCAGGAAAAAGAGGGTGAGAATCGGCAAAGGGCAAAAGAAAAAAAAATCTACTAGCCCCGCTAGAAAAAAAAAAGACTAAGGTAACTGACACTAGCAAAGGGGTCGCGGCAACGAGGCGCCTAAAAAAAAAAAAAAGAGAGAACCGAGAGGAAGGCGGACATTGACAGGGGGGAATTGCTAAGAGCCCCTCCAACGGTCATGCACTCAACTCGCTTGGCTAGGAAGGAATTCGCTCAAGATAAAGGTTTCGATCTGAAAAACCTGCGAAAACTCAGGGAAGAAAAGAACGGTTTCCCAGATCTAATATTTCAAAAAAAAATCCGTCCGCGAAATCCTTGACTCATAAATAAGGGTGCAAACTACGTCGGGACGTACAAAGGGAACAGGGAGGAGGGACTCAAACTTGGCAGACCCAAAAGCTTCAGGGAGTAACCCATAGCGAACACCCGACTGTAGATGGGTCTTCTGGCCCCGCAACTGAGGTTGTTGAGAAGAGGGAGGATACGGGAAAAAACTCGTGGGGGAACTAAGTCTGAGAGGAACTACGGACATCCCAATCATTTATTCAATAAACAGGGT
>Ga0179593_1437567_pt1 | contig 31298 bp, 27 predicted proteins | sample CZODoug2_1_08_16_FD_185931 | JGI IMG/M metagenome (GOLD analysis project Ga0179593, IMG submission 185931) | Vadose zone soil fungal communities from Angelo Coast Range Reserve, California, USA - CZODoug2_1_08_16fungal (PacBio error correction) | ecosystem: Environmental > Terrestrial > Soil >...
TAGGGAGAAGTGCAGGATTCACTTCCAATTTACTGATAAGCGCCCACGAAAAAAATCGGGCGGACCGCGGAAAACATGCACATCTCGTCAAAGAAAGGAATTGCAAAGCTGTAACGCAGTCGGCCCAGGTATATTGGCCTTTTACAAGGGCGCGGGAAGGGAGCGAGGTGGCATCGCTCACCATTGCCCAGAAAAAAAAACGGACTACCGCACGGGAACGGGAGGAGTCCAGCTCGAGACAGCCCAGGCATCGAAAAGCAATAAGAGGGGGAAAAAAAGGGATTGTGTTGGAGGGAGCGGCGTTCCCCTACATGTAACGGGGGGTGGAGCATAAACTTCCGAAAAATCGGAAACTCCAAGCCCTCTCTCGGTGACTGGTTGGGGGAGGATTGTCCATAGTCCAAAGAAACCGCTCGAGCTTACCGTGGGAAGCAAGGAAAGCGACCGCGTTGAAATGTAACGGTGTATGGGATACCCTGACATGGTTGAAAGGTAGATTAGAACAGAACGCAGGACCCCAAAACCATCTCGTTAGAGTCATGAGAAGACCTGGGCGCCCGTATCGGTATAGCGGTTCGCCTAACGGGGTCTGCCCAGAAAAGTTTCTTCAAATCCTAAATTGTCGAGAGACGAGCCCAAGTAAACGGCCGGCCACTTGAGAGCCTTTTCTCGATAAAACGCGCAAAGAAGCCTGGCTAAAAAGAAACCTGAGTTTGTGGGGGGTACTCCAATCGGCTTCGTAACAGCAGGATGAAAAGTCTGCGCTGAGTTGGGAAGTGGGGGGTAGGAGAGGGATTCTCAGGAGGGGTGCTCATCTCGCTCTACCCTCCGAAGGGGAAATGTGGGAGGACGAAAAGGAATCCGTCGGAGGATCCTCTCATGGAAAGAAAACGATACTCATATTTCGCCCTTCCCTTCGGAGTAGACAGTATTGTCTAAATCAAATGGGACCTCAAAGTTTCGTACGGTTAAGGTTACTCTTATGAGTGAGAAAAGTGTGGCGGTTGAGTGCAAGGTCTGGCTTTGGGTGCCTGAGAAGAATAGGCTTGAGAACGAAAACTTTAAGATGCTCGGTATAACGAGACCTGTATTCGCCTGGAAAAACGTACACTCGTCCAAGAGGGGGGGCCGGATCATCGGGCCGAGGGAAGGCGTGCGCGCTATTAACAAGGCCTCCTCTGGGGAGGTCAAGAAGTTCTAATGCCAGGCACGCGAAAAAATCTGGACCGCGAGCGTCAACCCTAGGTCACGCTCGAGCGGGGGCTAGGGGGACCCCTCGTCATGTCCTGAAGAACTCCGTATGTGGCGGTAATCCTGATTCGAGTGACAATGATAAACGAAAGGCGAAAGAAGTTACTTGTGAACGCGACTACTTGCGTGGCTCCTAAAAGGATGTTAAAAAAAACTAGTCTCAGGAGCTTATCTAGGAAAAGGAACCGGTCGTAGACGACTCCGTTTCTATAGTTCATGAGTCGACGACTCATCTGTTAAGTTTCCGACCGGGCTCGTCAGCGGGGAAACTTTGTCCCTTAAAAGATGGTGCGGTACGTTCGGGGAGCTCTTCTAGGAATTCGGTTGGGACGGCGCGGAAGATTCCCTAGGTTTCCGCGGGTCGACCGATTTGCTTTTAAAAATCCCGCTCGTCGCGCGGCCCAGGGATCGTCATAGGAAAAGATTGCCGCTAAGGTCGGGCTCTCGATGGGTGAATCGCAGAAAAAGGGTCTTTCTCTAGACTTTACAGCTCATTGGAAGGGGGGGCGGTCTCTCTATCCGGGAGAAGAATGTGGTCCCTCTTGGGGCTCAAACGACTAAGTTAGACTTAGTAGAAATTCTGCAAAAATGTCCACTAAGAGGAAGGCCGACCTAGGTGGGGGGATTTAAAAGAAACGGGCACTCTGGGAGGAATAGGAGGCAATTCTCTCAACTAGTAATCAAGGGGGCGCCTCTTGAGAATTAGAGACAACCTGAGAGTGTTAAGGTCCCCCGGGCTGAAGGGAAGGGGCCAAAACAAAGCACTTCTATAATCAGGGGAGACATCAAGATCTTAGGAGCCTCTTCAGTCGGGATCTCGCTGAGGACGCGAAAAACAGTATGTCAGAACAGGAAATCAGGACATCCCTATACCGGGGGCTCAAAAAAGGGGGGGGGAGCGTTCCAAAATGGGCAAAAAAACGGGTGCGTCTGACCCTAACCGAAGGTACGATTGAAAGATCTTCACGAAAGTGAAACGGGGGTCCAAAGAAACTCAGTTCCGCGGGTGGAGTCCGAGATTATAAAATCAGGAAGGCTGATATGCAACCATGTGGAACTGGGACCTACCTTGACCTTTGAACTAGAGGAAGGAAGAGGGGACTTCGTTCGAATCTTGATGGGGCGGTGCGGACCCTCTCAACTACAAAAGAAAGTGTATAAATCGCCTCCGGCAGAGCATTAAAGTTCGCCGTTTCCCAGAGGGGAAGGGGTTGTTACCTCGCTGAAGTAGTCAAAGTGAACACACATTCTATTTTGTGCTGGAGTAGTATAAGAGGGCGCCTCCAGGTTTGCTACTTCTAGGAAGTCGAGATGCAATTCATTATTATGAAAAGGGGCCACTTTGCCGAGTCTTCTCAACACGAGGGAAATAAGAGATGGTAAGTGGACGCCTCTGAAGGTAAGTCACTAGGAAGACACTGCAGAGGAGACACCTCTTCAGATCCCGGCTCAACGCACAACGCTGTGGGAAAAATCGCATTCTTGGGGCCTTGGAGGTAAAACCAAAGGGAGACAGCTCGATCACCAAAAGGCAGAAGAATCCCATAGGAGGAAAAAAATAGGCCTAACGAAAGACAGGGGGTTTCAGGGGGGGCCATCCATGCGCCTCCCCCAAAAAGGGAATTGGAAGATCCCCGAAGAGCGTCTGAAAAGGGGCTACCGGGGTTAAACGGGGAAAACGACTGCACATTTCAAAAACTAAAAATCTATTAATCAGGAATCAAGTCGCCAGAACCAAAGAGGAAAAAAAAGCTTTCTGAGTATAAGTGGAAGCCAATTTCGTCGTGGGAAGGATGGCTCCTGCAACCGGTCGCTTACGTGAAAGGAACAAAAGAAACCTGACAACAGACTGAAGACGTCTTTTGGGGGATGCGTGCACTATCTCGCCTTCGGAATAAACGCGGTTCCAGAAAGCCCTCCGCGTGCTTCAGGGGGTCGTCATCCTATGAGGGGAGAGGTCATAAGATGATCTCCTCATCGGGGGGAGCTCCTAGATTTGGTGATTCGCCGCTAAGAAAAACACGGAACAATAAAGGAAGGGCGGAATCAGCCTAGACGTTCAATCAGCGAATATAGAAGGACCGATTTTCAGAGACTGCCAAGCGCGAATAGAAGAGGTACGACTTGGGGGGTGGTCTCGGGGGGGCCAGCTTAAAGGGTACACTGGAGAGGACGTTTCTTAGAGAGAGAAGGGCGAGGTCTTGCATTGGAGGACATAGAAAAGGAAGTGACACTAGAACTGCTTGGTTGGAACGTCTGACCAAAAAAAATTAAAAAGGTTAAAATGAACCTAGACACCGTCTCAACCTACAAAGAAACCTGGCTTGGAGGAAAGGAGGGCCTGGCTGACACTGAGAGAAGAATCACTTGCAAAGGCAAAAGGGTATAGGGAACATCCATGATACCCGGCCAGCTACGTCGCCGCAGCTGCTAGAAATGCGCGGTCTAGAACTCTTCCTGAATGAAATCTGGTCCCAGGAGGAGAAAATCTGCACTGAGTATCTATAAGCAAAACTAATAAGAGATCAGACTATTCAACTTCGCTCAATCAAGTGGGAAAGGGACCTTCCTGCGGACGGAAAAAGGCTATTTCGGCTTGAGAACTTATAGTAAAAATGTCCCCAGTCAACTCGACCGCTGAGTATCGTAAGGGTGGGAAAAGAAAAAGGACCTTTTCCTCTAGAAACATCTAGAAGTGGATTATTCATGGCTAGACTAATGGGGGGGGAGAGATGCTTTCGACGCCGAGACGAGAAATAAAACAAAAAGAGCTCCGTGAGAAGCGCGCCTAAAAGATCGTGCCACGACTAAGGCCAACAAAACAGAGTGACTATTACAATAGTAAACTTACTCAATAATGCCCTTTAATTCGGATGACGTGAGGTCTAAAGAAAAAAAAAAAAAAGGGCTGGGGAAACCCAGAGATGCCATAATCACCAGACGAGTAAAAGGGCTGCAGCGGGAGAAAGGGAAAAGGGTATGTTCACTAGTAGAGATTCTTGAAAAGGGAAAAAGTCTAGGGGGGCGGACTGAGCACTTTAATTGGCGCAATCGGAAGTTATCAACGGAGGGAGGGGGGGTACTAGAAGAGTATCATGAAAATGTCGAAGATAATCTTATCCCCAAGTCGAAAGGAGGAAAAAATGGGAAAGGAGCAAAAGAAACCGATCTAAAAGGACCAGGTCCGTCAGAGAGTCTCGTCGAAAAAGCCAAACTAGAAATGGGGGAATAATAAATGTCAGGACGTTCGAAAAAACTCTTCGCAACAGAAAAGGAGAACATCCGACTTGGCGATAGGAAAAGGGGGCGCATTCTCGAAGGTATACAAGTGCAGTGTGTAACCGTTCAAGGAAAGAAAGAATTGGTTGCTACTTTCGGTACAGGGTTGTGTGGCGGGTCTCTATCAAAAATTATTCCTTGGGGGGTATCAGGGAGTTGGTCGTCCTAAACCAAAGGGCGCGCAGCGATTAGATTGCAAGCGAATCAAAAAGGGGTGATAAATCTGAAAAGAGTCAAAAAAGCCTCATCGGGCAACGTAGGAGTTAAGACCTCTCTTCGGCCACGGCGGGCCGCAAAAGTCCAAGACACTGATAGGACACGTTGGGCAGCGCCGGAACAAACCAAAGTCAAAAAAAAGTCTCGGTTCGTCAGGTCAATTCGAGGAGGAAGATCTGAAAGGGGGGGAGGGGGGGGTTGGGGTCTGTGGTGTTGCCGCATCCGTGAACACCCCTGACGGGAGGGGAGGCATTATCAGGAGGAGGGGGAGAAAGTGGAGCAAGCACGATGCCAAAGGAGCAAAGTCTCCCGGGGACCGCGAGCAAAATGAAAAAAACGCACAATCTCACCCTGACAAAAGAAAGGGTAGACAGACGTGGGGACAAGGACTGAACGGCAAGGAAACTCAAAAGGGGGAGAGCTTGGGGTCTGGGCATTTGGCCTGACCTAGAGAGGACGCGAATTAGAAGGGCATTACTTACGCACTAAGACAACTGGGCACTGGAACCGGAATGGAATCGAAAAGCCGAAATGCGGCTAAAAACACCAAGGTCAACAGTGTGAACAGACGCGCGGGTAGAAAGTTAAATCGGCAAGAAATTGAAGTAAGAAAAAAAAAAAGTCACTTCTTGTTGAGGAACCGCCATAAAGAAGAGTGGAACCGCTGACAGGGGATAGGTCCCCCAAAACAAGGTGGGGGACCATAACGTCGTGTCCTTGAAAGGGAACGCAGTTAACAGGAGGGGGAGGGCACAGTAGCTTTCTAGAGAAGAGGTTGAAACGAATGTTCCACGTCAATCGAGAACTGCTCAGTACGGGAGTCCTCTCAAAGAAGGGGAAAAACGCTGCTACTCAAAGGAAGAGAAAACTAAAGGTGAGGGGGTTGGGAAGGAGATCCTGACAATGTATGGAGGAGAGAGACAAGAGGAATGGCAGGGACCCACCGAACCGAAACGGATCAGCCTGAGGGAAAACGGATTTGCCACCGACGTCCCGTGCTCTAGCAACACGAGGGAAAATGTACAAGAGGAGCCCACAGGGGCGTGGGCAGGGTAGCGCAGCACAAAAGGATCACTCATGTTGCAAAAAGGCTGGACTCGCACCGCGGTCGACAAAAAGAGGGCCATCGAACGTCAATAGGGAAGGGTCGAGCCCTGTGTACAACTTCTCACGTGCTAAGATATTAGGGAAACACGTAGGGCCCGGTCTTCGGGTAAGAGAAAAAGCACATCCTGAACCATTAAAAGCTGAACAGGGAGACTGTAAAAAAGACGTGCTGTCTCACGAAAAAGGAAACTCCCCTGGATTATTGGCCCTTAATGAGCGGCGACTGATCCTCAAGATCAACTCTCGGAGGACCAGTGGGTCTGGGCTGATTTCTTATTAGGGAAAGGCAAAAGCATGAAGAGAGGTGTCAACTTGGGAGGCTCATTCGAAAGATAGACTGCTCTCCTGATGGGACCTGGGGAGGTGAAAAAAAGAGGGTAGAAAGCTCTCGCTAGGACGAAAACGATTGCCAAATCCCGCTTGATAGACCAGAATAGAATTCAATCCTCGCGCTCGGGCACGGAACGACGTGAGGCGGTATCGGAGGAGGCGAAAACTCGCCGTGCGGAGTAGAAGGGAAGTCCTGTTCCAGGAGAAAAAAGCCTCGTCAAGTGAAATACCGAAAACTTAGGTAAGTGATCTCAGCGTAATTTGCGACGGGGGACAACTCGTGAACGGGAGGAAGGGGGGTGCCATGCTTCCTGGGGCCTTCACTAAATGACTCTGGCTAGAGAAGCCTCAAGAGGGAGTCGGGCGATCATCTTCGCGGAAGCAAAGAGTAAGTTGAACGGTGCAAGGGATAACGGCCCTAAAGCCAGCGGAAGGAATAGCAGCCGAAGAACGTCCAAGACTCGTGCGAAGCGAGACGAGCGACAGGGGAACGCGGTACCCAAAAGAAACGGACCAGAGAAGAGCTCTCGAAGATGAAAGAGAGAAATCTCATCTTCGAATGACGGACGGGAAAAAGAAAGCCGCCGTGTTCCTCTGAGAAAGTCTGCCGGCCGGGGACATTTGAACTGGTAGGGCGAAAGCTCTCTAAGGGCGGAATCTAAAGGGAGGGTGCTTCCGAGTGCCTGACGCGGCACCTACTACTTCTCTCTCGAAAGGGGCCAGACTTGCGTAAAAGGCCATACTCTAAAGGCTTGGTCGGGACCCATGGGATCAAACCAAAGCCTCAAAGGGCAAAGGCTCGCGACGACCAGAAAGGGGACGTGTAGGGAAACGGGCGCTCTTGTCCCGGGGGGGGGGGGATGGTGAGGGGGGAAAGAGAAAATATGATCGCCTGTCGAGGCCATGTCGCCGTCTCTCAGGCGTAGGGGCTGGGTGAATGCATAGAGAAAACCAAAAAATGTATCAAACCACGGGGCCTTCCTCTTGGCCGCGGCAGGAAGGGGAAAATTCACGTCGGAGGAGCACTATCGGAAGGGGATACTACATGCCTTGGGAGGTCGCGAGGGCAAACGCGTCCGGGTAGTAACTAGAGGGGGAACCGTTCTTATCGCAGACCCTACACCATTCCAAATCAGGGGAAGCAAAGGAACGACGAATGAACATTGAGCCCCGCAAGTGACAGGGGAAGATGTCGACATGGTGTCGACAGGAGGGGGAAAAACTCGCGGAGGGCCTACGTTGTCTACCAGGGGATCCTCGGGGGAGAAAAACACTCGGGGAGCTCCGGTGGCCTGGTTGGTGTGAACTCTAAAATTAGCAAAAATGAAAACTACCTAATGGGACGACTGAATCCGCGCCAGAGGGGGGCAAACGGGTTCCAATTTCAGAGAGGAAGACCCCTTCATATGGATGCTTAGGACAAAAGGGGGTTAACTGAGGAAAGCGGTGGGGGCAAAGGTCCGATCGGTCGACGATAACGGGGGCGTTTGGCCAGGAGTGTGCGCATGTGAGAAACAACTAAAGAACCTAGTATGAACTAATTTCCGTCCAAGTCTGCAAAAGGGAGGACGGGAGGGTCGCAGGGGATCGGCAGGGCTTGGGAGAAATAAGGCTGGAGAAGGTCGAGAGATCCAATTGGGAAGGGGGAATTTATTATGCTGGGAGATAAGGGTCTGGCCGTTTGTGGATAAAAGAGGCTGTCGCCTTACGAGTCGGGTAAGAGGGGGGGGACTTAAACTCATCTATAAAAAAAAAAAACTGGATTGGGGGAGGGTGAAGATGGGTGAAAAACTATCATCATATCATAGCAGAAAGAAGTGGAGAGGGGCAGCACCGCTCATCCGGTAAAAACACACATCGCATGAGGGGAGGCACCATGAAGCAGCCAGGGTAACTCCCAACGCCGGGAGGGCCAGAAAAGGAGCAGAAAACGCCGGGCATGCATGAGGAAACCCAGCTACGGAAGGAGAGAAAATAAAGTTCTCCAGGGGAGGGACGCAGGAAGCCCGAAAAAGCAAGAACGTAGGGGGATCCGACAAACAAAGGAATCTTCGAGAGTCGGGAACAAAACGGTTGGTTCAGCTTAACGGGGAGGAAAATGAGAATGGGAAGTCTCAGAGCAAGACGGAGTGCATATTCAGAAGTACGTCCATGTGTAAAACGGTTGTCAACGGGAGGAGGGAGTCAGGGAGGAATATAGAGCTAAAAAGTTTCTAACATGTAGGGAAAAAAACCCTACAGGGTGTCCTTAAGGGGAGGGAAAAATCCACAAACCACCGTACCCCAAATCCCGGCCCGCGTACGTGGGAAACAGAGCGCCCTTCTTCTAAAAAAGGGAAAATCAACTCTTGGCAGCGGGAGATCAGTCGAGAGGAGAAAAAGCGCAACATGCATTGAAGAGTATCGAATCGATAAGGGGTAGTGCCGCCTGACGCAGGTCCCATACTGCTTGAATGCTTGCAGGTCTGGAGAACAAGTCTTGGAGTGCCTCAAGGGACCGGCACGCGATGGGGAAGACTTAGCATAAACGTCAAGTGTGCGAGATCTCGGTCATGAGAATCTGAACATGAAGGTTGTCGGAAGTCGAGATCAAAACATCTCTCTGAGTGAGGCTAGAGTGCCAAAGTGAGGAGTTACTGACGGGGACTAACGGAAAAGGACGAAATCGGCTACGCCGAGAAAAAACACAAAGGGGAGGAAGCGTCTAGTTACGCGTACACAGGAACGGGGTGCTAGAGCGGGGGACGGCTGGAAATGAAGCTAAAAAAGCCTTGAAGGACATGAGGACATCAGCAGAATGTCGGTGTCACGCAGGCTAGGAAGGGGGGCCGTCTCCGAGGAAGGTCACGAACCACAGACTAATCGGAAGCCACGAAGTCAAAGAGAGGGAGGAGATAACCCTTGCGGATCCGGAAGGGAAGGGTCTATGAAAAGTGAGGGGGGGGCGTATTCTAAAAAGAAAGATATGTCTTCAAAAAAACTGGGGGCCGTCAGAGAAACTTACTTAATGGGAAGGGATGACTCATAGGAGAAAAGCTGAGGAAAGAGCAGATTTTCGTACAGTGGGGAAGGCGCTCATGAGATGCTCGGGGGGGGAGCAAGACCGTGGAAGCAGAAGATTCGATGCTACCGCTACAGTGGCTGAAAACCTCGAAAGCTGGTTAAAAAAGGATTGGAAAACGTTGGTCAAGGAGATTTATATCAGGGACCGGGGGATCCGAAAAAAATCAGATGACAAGTCCCTGGACGAGGGCTGAACTAAAAAGGGAGCCGTAAAATTGGAGAGCCAGGACTGGTCTTTCCTACCCTCAACCTCATGACCTCTCTGGGAAGAGTGCAGTCAACTGTCGTAATGGGATCTTTCTACTATTAGGGACCGGAATATTGCCCGAATAAAAAGTTAAAGGCACAGGAAAAAAAAAGGGGGAGTGAGCAGAGAACCAGCATCTCAAAATGGAAAGAAACTGTCGCAGAAGGGGAGCTGAAACGAACAGGCTTTAAGACCGTCGGCCGGCTTTAAATCAAGAGCTGTCACTTCTGAGGACGTGCTGCGGTCTTCACTGTATCGAAAAAAATGTCATGGACTATAGCGTAGTTGTAACTGACACATTCACAATTCCGAAAGCTATACAAAAGAGGATCACTGCGGGTACCACAAAAGTCTTCTGTCTCCTGCCGCAAAGGAGTTGAAATAAATAGGAGCCATTCTTAACAGGGGTCTCTATCTTGCCCATGTGCTGCTGAGAAGGAAGAACGGCCGATTTTACGCTGTATACCGTGAGTTGAAAGTAAACTCAAGGAAAAGGGATCCGCAAAAAGAGTGACGCCTGTAACAATACCCACGGTAGAACGTTCAGATGGAAAGAATGGTTGGAGACTCAGCGGGGGTTGCCGTGGACTGGGGCAAAACCGAGAAAAAACGGAGGAAAATTGGAAGCTTGGGGAAGTCCAAGTGGGGGTGTAGATGAATCCGCCGTTCTAAGTGCGCCGTACGGAGGACAAAAAACCTGGAGAGAGGGTATTTTGTAGTTCCTGGGGAACCAACGCGGACCCTTTGGGCTCAATCCAGGTGGAATTCTGCAAAAACAGCCTCTCTCTAGCGCAGGCGGGACAAAGAAGCGCAAAAGCGCATCAATGATCTAGCGTCCGTGGGACCGAAGCTAACCTTGGCCGACGCTTGAAAAAAAGCTCTGTGGGAAGGACCGCTCGATCTTGCAAAAAGGGCTTAAATCTCCTTCAGGGAAAAAAACAAACCCAAAGAAACCCGTGGTCTTCTGGGGAGGATCAGGGTTGCTCGAGGGGGGGGGGGGGGAGGGCCTAAGGGCATAAGGAAAATTAGAAAGCGTGGCCGTTTTCAAGTTCAGGCTGGGGTGAATATCGCTGCAACCTCAAAAGAGAGGGTCCGATAATGGACGGCGTGGGTCACCGGACTGAAAAAACCCAATATACCCGAAAAAGGAAAGAGCGGCATACATCTTTTAAAGGAATAATGACAGGTCAAAAAACAAGTGGGGGCGAAGAGAATGCTTTTCGCCAAATCATACTTACTTGTAAAGGCACCTGGGGGATGCTCGGGAGGGACTGAAAGATAATCATCAAAGCTCGAAATAAACAACCCTTTAGAGGAGAAAAGATAAGATAGTGGAGGTACTTTCATCTCAATAACCAAAAATTTTGGTGGGATAAGGGAAATAATGGTTTCGGACCCGACGTCAAGGAAAGGAGGCACTCTGAAGGTGCTACTGTACAAGGAAGGATTGGACCTAATTCTTAGTACTTCGTGGGATGTTAGGGTATTCAGGTTCCACCGGTCAATCAGGGGGAAAGGGGCTAAAATGGTTTAGGGGGGCCTCAAGGCAAGTCCGAGAGAAAGTCCGGAACGTTAACTTGTCATTTAGAGCAGTTAAGGACACACTCTAAGAGATAAACAATAAGCTAACAGGGAACTGGGGTTCCGGGCTACATGAAAAAGTCCGAATGTGAAAGAAGGATGACAAATTAGGCGTCAATCGGATCCGTTCGAACCAAAAATGTTTAAAAGTGTGGCAAAACCTATTATAGACCGCACAGAAAAATCTCTTATCCAAGCTGTTGAACTAGCGACCCGGTGTGCGTGGACGGTAATTGAAATTATGGGCTCGGGAGCTTCGGGGGAATAGCACACGCAGAAAAGAGGAGCAAAAACCATTACGGACAGCCACGGTGGGCACATTCAACGAGGGCTCGCACCGTCAGCAAGGGGTCGGGAATACTCAAAAGGCCCCGACGATCTACGTCCCTTTCGACAAATTTCAAGGACAGGGGATCACTTGTCGATCTGAGCTAGAAGAGGTGACTTCCTGGAAAACCACGGAGGGGGGGGTCTGGAAAATTTTCGAAACGCTTGGCCAAGTTCACCGCGTGCTGGGCGAACTGCAGTGATAGGTTGGTTAGCGGCTTGGGAAGGCCAAATGCACCAGAATCAGCTTCTTGTAAAGGATGGCCTACCCAAGGCAAGCGGTATGCTCGATCAAGCGGCCAAGGTGTCGAGTTTCCTGAAAAAAACTCTTGACACGCAGGTCTGCTAAGAAATGAAGAAACCTACACTTCGGCGTCGGGACCTCGCTTGCCCTGAAAAAGGGTAAGTTTACCCGATCGTAAAATAACGTTCGTCCAGAAACGTCTAGTGAGGGGGGAGTGATGGGAGCGAGAAGCCTCGGGAAAATATAAGACCACGAATAAGGGAAACACAGGAATGGTGGAACTCTTCAGTTACGAAAAATTGGGACCTAATGACTGTCAGGGGCTCTTTTGTGGGGGGAAGACTCGGCAAATCAGTAGGAAAAACGTATAGCGAGTGAGAGATTCAAAAGGGAAAACGAGTGGGAAACCTGAACTTTCGAACATCAAACGTCTTCCTCGTTGTAGTCTTCTAGGGGGACGAAGTCTCCTTCGCTTTCCCTTGCTTGGGGGTCACGATAGGCCTCCTCGGTACTGAAGCCCTACTATGAAAGAAAAGGTACTTACCTTGTACGCAAAAACTCCCCGAGAGCCAACAGAAAGATGCACTTCTTACTCAAAAATAGATGCGCGCAAAGCGAAATCGCAAGACTTTGGGCCATCGTCAATAGTAGGATAAAGAATCCGCGCTGAACAGTGCGGAAGGGGACCGAGCTCTGATCGAGATAAATGCGTTCTACTCCCTAGCAAAGGTCGTCGGCCATGTAGACTCTCGCGAACGTGTTCTGACCCGCGCTAGCAGGGCCAAGTCTGGCGGGCCAGAGGTCCGGCATTTTCTGTTAAAAAAATCTCGCGTCGAGAGCCGCGTCCGCCTTATGCGCGACGCCAAAATTCGTGGGAAAACGTAACTAAGGTTCACTTGGGGATGTGGAAGCTGGTTACTAAAAAAATAAGATAGTTCAAACCAAGACTGGTGTCTTAAAAAGGGGGAAGAATGAAACTCTCGCAGAGGGAGATAGGGACGTCAAAACGAGTTCCAACGAGGCCAAGAGAATCCAGCGGGATGAACACGCCTTAAAGAAGGAAAAGTAATGGTTCTAGGGGGGGGTCATAAGAGCGGTCAGGCGCGGGAAAAAATGGGCGTCGGGCTTGAAATGGGGCCGTCTCAGGGTGACATTCCGGTACAGCGTAATCAGAAAGTGGTCTCTGAGCATCGAACACGGAAAGGAAGCACAGCGAGCGTACCGGTAAAGTGACTAAAGGGGAACTCATCTTCTGGGAGGTCGGGAGGGGGAAAAAATTTCGAAACTAAAGAGACTCTGTGTGATAAACAGGTCCGTGTTGTGTTTGCCAACTTGGAAAGGGGGGGCGGGCGTGGACTCCGAAAAGACCCGTGTTTTCTTATGAAGCTTAAGAAGGTCGCAAAAAAAGGAAAAATAAACCCGCGGGTGGGAGAGTGGAGACTTCCTTAAAGAACGCCTAATAGTAGCCTTCTCTATATGAGGGAACTCTATTAACTGGACGCGTTCGAATCTTTGGGGAGGGGGCTTTTCGTTCCACTGGAAGGGAAGAAGGGGAAAAAGCCTCCACGAAATACATACGTCGTACATAAGGGTAAGTCCTCCGGCATAACGGAGTCTACTAGTTAGGAGAAACAGGGGATGATCCTTCTTATGAAAAGAAAAAAAAGATGGGGAGGTTGTGGAATTTAGTAAGGATTAATCCGGGGGGCGGGGGTCTGAAAAAAGAAGGAAAAAAAAGTTCCGGAGTCATCTTCTCAATGATGAAGGAAGAATGATACCACCAAAAATAGTGATTAAAAGATATTGGGGGATAAGGAGCCGAGAGGGAAAATACGGTTAGGGGGAACATCACCGAAGGACTAACGCTGTAGTACTAACTCCACACCCTAGGCATTGGTTTGCTCCCAATTACAGAGGATAACACAAGTCCGAAAACGGCGGGGAACACTCCAGACAATATCTACGAAATTAGAGGTGGGGCACCAATTCAGCCCGCCTGAATAAGACACGCCACAAGGACGCTTCCAGTCGACTATGTTCAAAGGAGAAGTTTTCAACGAGGAAGGAGGAGAAACTCCCTCTAAGGGAAACCGTCGACCATTGAACAGCGGAAGTCGGGTCGAACTAATGGGAAGCTCGGGGCTGATGAGGGGATCCAAGGATTGTCCTGGCGGCCGACAAAAGGCCCGTGTCTGCCTGACCTCTCAGACAAAGACAGACAAAAAGCCGTCCGGGCCAAGATCGTGGCGCAAGTAGTCGAAATCAAAAATACCAGCCATAGAGATTACAGCTAAACTTAATTCAAGGGCACGCGAAACTCATGGCCTACAAGAATGTCCCTCCTCTCTTCTGCGAACAAAAGGGGCAAGGTAAACTCAGTCTCTAATAGAAGTACAAGCCAGAAAAACTCTACGTGAAAAGGGGGACCCGTATGCTGCAGCGTGACACTAGGTACAGGTTCGATTCTTCTACTAAGGTAAGGGTGTTAACGGTGCGAATTCCAAGGGTTGACTGAAAACGGATAGGTATGTGGGAAACTGTACGGGCGCTAAGGAACGCAGTAGGACGAGGGGCGGGAAACAACACAGGTCCAACGCACTAATGACCTGCGAAAATTCCTCTAATCACTGACGAATGCAAGGCAAATGGAGCGTCGACTTCTCCGCGGGAAAAACGACGCGGGGGTGATGCGCGTAGACTCGGATATTATCTAAGGAGGGGTCCTTGTGAAAAACTAAAAGAAGTTGGCCCACCGCCGGTATCAAACGCGACGCGAAAATTCCTCAGGAATATCCTATCGGCGCTACTGAGCTCGGGGGTCTATGAAAGCTTAAAAGGTCATCACTCACATGACACGGAAAAGGCAGCTTATCGGAAAATCTAGATGATAAAGCGATCGTCTCAGCCCTTGAAAAAGGGGGGGAATAGGGGGCAACCGACTATAGGAGGTCTTATCGGTTCTTATCAGGTTCGTAAAATGTCAGTCAAACTCCTCACGCGTAGGGGGTAAGAAGTTGTCTAGGGGGTCTCTTCAGTCAATGAACCGGATACATGGATTTGCAGTCTCTAACATCGTACAGTTGAACTATGTACTCCCCAAGGGGGCCCACTCGAGCTCGTAAGAGAAAAAACGTTACTTAATCCATTAGGTAAGAGGCGAAAACACAAAAAATTCCTCAAGGGTTAAGTCAGTCCATCAAAAAATACTAAAGGTAGGAGATTGAGTAAATTACGCCCTCAACCCAAGTAACTTGGGGGAGGGGCTTCTGAGAGGAATATCTTAAAAAAGGATCAGTGGACCTACAGCTCGGGGAGTCGTTCCTCCTGAAAGAAATCCAAAGTTTCTTCTAGGACGAAAAAACACCGTCTTTGATCTCGCAATGCTTAGGACTCCTATGACGGTACATGGGCATAGGTCGTAAGAAGGCAGGGACAGGCGGTAGGGAACAAAAAGAGAGATGGGGAGGCACCCACTGGGACGCGATCGAGGGGAATCTAGCATCTACCGCCACGGAATAAACCCAACTTAAAGGGGGCGGGTTAGATAAAAGGATCGGCAACCTCCAGTCTGAGGGGCAATGAATAGGAGGGTCTCTTCTAAAAGGGGAAGAAATCTAAAGTGGCCTGAAAGACACGGAGGAAACGAGATGAATACTCTAAGGGGGAAAAGAACTACCTTGAGTATATTGGCTAGGAAGTTTCCTGCATTCTTAGAGAGGAAGGGGCCAAATTTTTCGAAGTGAAAGAGGAATAAGAAATGTATTACTGACATGTTGGGGGGGTGTCTGACGGGGCGCGTTTCGGGTCGGGCGGCGGGAAGTAAAAGATAGCAAAAATGAATGGAAAAGGGACTTACAGTCAGAACCACGGTGCGTCTCGGTGGGCTTAATTCAACACGAAAGATAATAGGGGAAGGAAAACAGGGTATCAAACAAGGAACCAACTCTTGCGTGCAGTGATCAAAGAGTGGGGAGGAGTAAAAATCCTGTTGCAATTGTCTTAGAGCCACCGAAACACCTCACGTGAGGACTAGCGTGCGTCGCGGTGTGGGGCGGTCCAAAAATAAGAATCTAAAGGAGAAGGGCCGGAAAACGTGGCTTAGAGTCTCGATATGACTGTTCGCGGGACTCCCACATATCAAAAACTGATAAGGGGAACCTTCTTGAACCGGATGAATCATATAACACATACAAGGGGCGAAGGGAAACTTCCAAGACTAAAATCGCAAGGAACCTAAAAGAGGCTTGTTAATGCGAAAAATGTATTAAAGGGTAGGAAAGGCATGGGGAAGGAATAAGGGGCACTTCTCGAACGACCGGAATCTAGAACAAAAAGAAACAAAGAAAACCTGGGGAGGGGCTATATGATTCGGGTTCAAGAGAGAGTGCAGCAAAGACCCTGCGGTTTTAAGGAAGAGCGCCAGGGCGTGAAGGGGGGGGGGGAAAAGGACCCGCCTTCAGGCATGCCCGGGGATGAGCCTGCTGCGACTTGGTATGCAGAGTGAGGAAACAACGCCTGGGTAAAAAAGTCGGGGAGCAAGGGTAGAGGAGGGTGACGGGGACTGGCGTCAGGGAACACTCATATCAATGCTGGGTAGCAGAACGACTGTTTCCTGCTAGTAAGGTCCCCCGCACGGAGCCTTCGAGCAGCCGATGAGGCCTACCCCGAGAAAAAAACACAGGCTGAAAGAGGTAACTGGGTTTTTTTCCGAAAATGACGGGGAGGAAAGACCGAGAAAGGTGTCAGAGGATCAAAGGATGGGACAAAGATCTTGTAGGCTTTTAGAACCGAGGAGGCAAAACTCCTCTCGTTCCGGGTTTTTCCACAAAGGATAAACGAGAAGCCCAGGGGGAGGTGGGGGCCGGACGACAAATTGGGGGAAACGGTAATTTGGTTCGCTCGGCTCAGTGGTGAGAGAGTTCGGTAAAAAAAAAAGACACATGACAAAAGCAGCGCACTTTCAACCGGGTCGACAACCGGGTACACGCCCGGTATCGAGGGGGTTCAGGTAGACTCCAAAGAAATCTATCGCGTGTCGATGCGGACATACTAGAGGGGATGAACGCGGGGAGGGCACGAGGGGCTCAAGCGACGACACGGTCTTTTTAAAGGATTGTGAAGAAATCCTCGCCACCGCACAGGAGGCGAAAACTTGTGGCGTTGCCCATCCACACAAACAAAGCGCCGCAGGGTTCAAAAGGGGGCTGCCGGATCGTCTCTCTCTAGAAAGGGAGTCAAAAAATCTCTTTCGTACGCTCACGCGATGGGTAAAGGGACCGGATTGAAAAAAACACAAAGTTATCGAATAGTCCCCGGGTGGGGGCATCCTTCCAAACCGGAAGGAGCTGGAAGGATCTCTATCTCGGAAAATCCGGTTATGGGAAGTGCACATGGGCTTTCGCCACAAGAGGGTAAATCACGTTCAGAGAAATCTGAAAAATCGATCCGGAGGTTGTGTGGGTTCGCGACCCAGCATGGAGCCTTGGGAGGGACGTTCCTCTATCATCATTTGTGGCACAAGGGCTTAAACGAGAGTGGCCGAGCGGTCACTGGAGACGTCTAAAGATGTAAAGTAAATGTTTTCGTCGTGCAAAAAAACTCGAGGCTCACAGAGTATCTTCAGAGCAAAAGAGGGAAATAATTTCACGCCGTCGTGGGTAAAAGAGGGGCCTTCTATAGGATTCAAGATGTGGGGTTCCTCTATGCGCAAACGGTACGTCCATTCGCGTCCTAATCGAGTTTGAGGGGAGAAATGGGAGTACACAACTGACTAAAAAACGCAAGAGCTCCTAAGGTCGATGACGGCTGAAAGCGTCGCTGGGGGAGGAACTGAAGGTCCTTACCTAGGGAAGAGGAGTTCCCTGGGTCAGTCCTAGGGTGTCCTGATTTTCTCTGGAGCGGCTTTCCTGGCACCCCTCCGGTCAGTCTGCTAAGAGGAATGGGGACTGTCTAGAGAGGCAAGTCGTCAATCCCGAGCTGACTGAACTATCTTCGCCGCGGAACTGGGGTCTGGTCAACCGGAAACTCTACAATGATGCCGTGAGCCTTCACGAAGGCAGAGGCACACACGTGGGGGAGTGTTTCGGGAGGGTGGAATACTGAAACAAGAAGGGATAATTTTGGGGAGATGCGGGAGATGAGTGATAAATACGTAAACATTGTTAAGAGAATATCTGGGGGTTATCTCTTCCCACCTCCCCCTGCGAGAGGGGACCGGGCCTGAGGCACGCCGCCTATACTCAGTGTGAACTCGCTGAAAAACTTGGGCACATTCCTGAAAAACTCTAATAGGAAGGGAGGCGGCTCTCAAGGTTGGGGCACGTTCCCCTTAGAGGTCAGATCTGGTCCCGGCCGAGCTCTACGGAGAAATATACAGCGCCAAGCCTCTACAATCAGGAGAGTAGAGTCGTAGCGACAAGTAATGCATCCAAGGGAGCAGACTTGCTCATACGGGATGACCACTAGTGCGCGAGTCTCGAAGAAGGACGACTGGCAGCAATATGTGGTGCAGGTGGCTTTGAGAGAAGGGTAAGCGACCGTTGTTACTAGGTCCCGAGAGAAAAAACTTCTCAGTAAAACTTCAGAAAAAGCAATGCACTAGGTTACATGGAGACTGGTGAACCAAAGCCTGAAGAGAGCGGAAAAAATCCCCTGGGGAACGGAGCTCCGTGAACAAGCACGAGTGGAATCTTGTGTGTCGTCCGTTGAGGGAGGGAGGTCCATAGGAAAAAAAAAGCCAGACGTGTCGAGGGAGGGCGTGCCATCAAGGCGGTTCTCCTGGTAATGGGGAGGACCCGAAAAAGACAAGCTGGACAGCAAAAATCAAAGTTTGTGGAGGGTAATGTAGTCCGGGTGCCAGTTCTGAACTTAACTTCAATCCAGGGGTAGAAGGAGGGGAGCTCTAAACACAAAGGAGGGGAAAGAGATGGAAGTGGGACAGAAACATTAGGGACAGAACTTTTCTAGGGGGGGGAGACCATCATTAACAGAAGTGACTAAAGCACAACGGCATTCGTGGATTTTTGACATCCGACGTCAGGCGGTTACTCCCCAAGTCCGAAAAAGGAAGTCCTGGTCCGAGGCATCGGGAAGACGACAGAACGTGGCGGAAGGGGGATGGATCATGCAGCACCCAGGCCAGGTAGACCCGCCTTCCTAGAAGGGTCTAACCGGAAGTAACATCTTTAGGCACACAGGGATCTCCCTCATGCAGGCGGTCCGACAGGGAGCCATGGAAAAATGTTTCGTGCAATGTATCAGGTAAGGTAGGCAAATTTTCCGGGGACCTCGGGAAACACCCGACCGGGAGATTAACGGCCCGTCCACCGAGAACAAGGCCGCAGGCACCCGGATCCGAGGAGTACCGGGACGGGAGCCACTGAAGCCGCCGGTCAAAAAAGCGTGGCGGAAATCGGGAAGTCCGTCTCAGACATAAAACTCCATGTATATTGGAAAGAAATCTCAGGGGGGGGGAAGTATACTCCTGAAAGACTGAGTATTCGGTACGAAAAAAAAGGTCTGGGATATTCCTATAGGTCTTAGTCTGGGAGGTTACAGAAGCTAGGGTCTACTACTTGAAATGGATGCGTGGATGGGGCCCTGAGTCTCTGGTCGGTGAGAAACTGGGAAGTATAATGAAGTCTGCACTAGAGAAGAGAATTACAAGGAGCGGGTGATCCTCTGAACACCCAAGGTAAAGGTGCTCCTCTAAGAGACAAACCCTGCGTCTAGCAGGAATTATGACGAAATCTCGGTATCGGGGTCGGGGGTGAATAGCAAAAGGACTGTAAATTTTCCTACCAAGGAGGGGCTTCGAGAGAACAGAAAAGGTGATCTCCATTTACATCAGAAAAAAGCTGAGAAGGGGACGACGGTCAATCTTCAGGTCTAAAGGGATAGAGATAACATTGCAGCAAAAGCGAGACATAAGATCTAAAAAGGTAGGGCGAGCTCTCTCCTGAATACGGGGCAGATCGAGACGGGAGTGTCGGCGATAAACTGACTGAAGGCAAGTGTAGACATTTCAGAAAAAAAGACTTGTATTGGTAAGAGATGGGTCACTACCTTGCGCCTCAGAGAGCGTATGGAGGCCCGGGACTCAAGGGAGATCCTGGAAACTTGAAAAGGTACTATGAACGAAGAACGCTCGAATCTGAAACTGCCTCAAGTTAAAGGAAACGAACACGAAAGGTCGGAGCCTGGGTTGACGGGGGAGGGGGAACAAGAGAAAAAAAAACGTTCTCGCCTGAGTGAACACCAAGCCGACAGAGGAACTAGATCCGTCCCGCCCGATAACAAACCACCGGAGAAGATCTCGGACGCGGAGGACAACGAGAAAAAATATCTGAACGCCCAGGTTACCCGAAAGAGGATCGAAGGACGATCCAATGACTTCTGTGAAGTCTCGTATCTTTGAAGACCAACTAAGGGGGCTCAGGGCGACCTAGAACCTATGGAGCATGGGGGGGCACTCGATGATGGAAACGGTCCACTCGTGGTAGGAAACTGCAAGGGGGAACCTGGCCCACAGACGGGGATAATCTGAGAGAGCCTCCGGAGCCATGAAGGGCGCGTTTTCATTATCTCAAACGATGCGGACAGGATCACAACGGTAAAACGCGTGAAAAGTCGCAGATGAATAAAAATGATACCGTCTATCTCTGCAGAAGGAACAGTGGAAGGCATTCCCGGCTAATATAAGGCGAGGGCCGCATGTCATGAATGGAAATTTAACGGTGTTCGAGAGTACGTAGTGGAGCTGCCGGTCTGGGGGCAAGGAGCTCTCGGTTCTAGTAAAAATATACACCATCAGGAAGACATCATTAACGTGAGTCGGGACGGAAACGGTGGAGCTCGCTTAAAAGAGTTCAAGAGTCTAGAGAAATACGTACAAAATCCTAAAAATCAGGGGGCACGATCGATTACAGGCTTTGTACCTCCGGGATCCATTGTCAAGGGGAAAATCTCGGATGCACGCCACGAACCAAAAAGAACTTTCTTGGGAGGTAGCAGGTTCGGGTTGGTGTGACGAAGACCGTGCGAGGGAGAACGGGCCCGTGCCGGGACCCTACAAGAAGGGGTTAAAGGGGGAGGGAAGAGTATCACTCAGCGTGAACGCAGACTTGGAACTGGGGAGAAAGAAAACCCGGCAATGGATGGGTACTAGAGCGCAAGATCTTTCGAGCCTGCAGGGAGATTCATTAGTGCTTCCTTCTTGTCAGACACCTAGACGTCGGAAGGGTCTCCACTTCAACATTGGGCGGGGACGCTTCCGTCCAATACCTCAAGAAAGACACCTGAGGGGAGGAGATGGCGTTCTCGTGCAAGATAAATTGGGGATCGGCAAGTGCCCAGGGTTTGGAAGCGACCGGCCTACTTGCTTCGTAACCCTCGCATTATGACATCTTCTGCGATGCTATTAAAAAAGGACCACGCCGCGGACCCCGAGTGTCCGGGGAAGGGGTGAAAAGGGGGACACGTTCAGCAGAGGGGGCTCTTCGGAAGGCCGGGAAGCACCGTTTAACCGTCCGAACTTATGCCGAACACGTGTTATCCCTTCGAGAAGCCGAGGAGGACCACGCCTCGCGCACGCGAAAAAGACAGAGGTGAGTGGTTTCCGGGCGGCGGACTAGGCACATGGAAAGGGGGCTCCCATAGTAAAAAAGTCAGAATTATCAAGGGGGGAACCGCGAGAAGGTGGGGTGGCTTTTCCGGAGGCCTCAGAAGAATTCTCAGAGTGAAACAGAGACCACTCTACGCCCTGGGTAAAACCGGACGACACGTGAAAGTTTCCTGAGTGTCTCTTAGCATTCGACACCTCTTAGTCGCCCGACCAAAAGAATGAGGAGCTAACTGTCAGTCGGCTCTCTAACCCCCTTTGCTTTGATTATATAAGGGCTGCCAGTCCATAAAGTGCAAAAGGCTGCACATCGGGGAGTCCGCGACGAGCTAGCCCCCTGTCGGTCAAAAACACTGCGAGAAGTTTCGACAACGCAAAAGGGAAAAAGCGAGGAAAGCTGTAGATACTAAAGGGACCCAGAATGCGAGGGGAGAAAGGGCGGAGGTCGGGGTCTCGCGCTCGATCAGGCCGAAAACTAAAGTCAGGTGAAATCCGGATCATCAACACAAAGATCGTGCAATTGACGAAGAGGGCACCACTTAGCGGGCGTCGCCAAGGGCCTGTTGGAGCTTCAAGGCCGGTTGAAAAACAGAAAAAGCCGGGGGTCGGCTTCTCCGCGGTGAGGCCTGAGGCAAAATGCTGGGTGGGCTCAACGACGCTAGAGGGAAAGGTCAGTAAGGCGGAGTCCCTTCAAAGGGCGGTCCTCGTCCTGACTATCGAATCTAAGAGGGGGCGTTTGCTCGGCAGTAGGCCGAGCGTCGTAGTGAAAAGCTAAATTCATAATTTGGTCCCAGGGGATCAGGAACTGAGAGACCCGTGGGGGGGGAGTGCTGGAAAAAGGGGCGCCTCATTTCAATGCAGGGGGAAGAACGGTACTCCCAAGGAAGAATTCCGAATAGTTTGATACAGATGACCCCTGTCGGACAGAAGAAAAAACAAGGCTGCGGGGGCTAAGGAAGACAGTTACATGGCAAGTCGCAGAGAAACTCAAAGAACCATTCTCGTCAAAACGGGAGCGGTCTAATAAAAGACACTGGCCTCTGCGGTGAATGTGTGCAGCGGGCGCGTAAAAGGGGCCAGTACACCTGATGGGCTCTCCCGGGAACAAAGATCATTCTCCGAAAAGGCCTTAGGGGCCTTCTAGCTCTTCGGACATAAACCTGGGTCCTTACAGAGCCGGGGGGGCACGTTCCAGTCTGGGGACCTCTCTTCCAGTCATTGTACTACACCTGGATACACTAGAGAGAGAACAGCAGCTCTACGAAGAAAGGTTCTGATGAAGTAGTCTCTGCTGATGGGTGGGAATTGTCTCTAAAAAACTCCGTGTGACTGGGAATGGGGGCAGACTCTCGAATAGAGGATTCTCTCGCCGAACCAACGCTGGGCGCGGCCCGGGGGGGGGGGGGGGCGGGGGGGGGGGGGGGGGGGCAGTAACGAACTTCTTTGAACCTCGCATTCTAAACGTTAAGAGGGGGCCCGTTGCGGGGGACTTGTTCATAGAAAGCTTGCGTAGAAAGTGTTCTGAGTATCCCTTCTCTGAGCCCACGAGCAACGCAGTTATTCGCTGGAGGCAGCTTGGATTGCTGTCTAGTCCCTCAAGAGGGCTAAGTGAAGTGGTAACTCAAATGGCGCGCTGATCACACGAAGTTTTTTCATTGCTGACTGTCCTAATACAAGGGGGGTCGGTACGTCCTAAATGCCTCGTCAGCAGACCCACCTTTCTACAACGAACGGGTTTCATCGAAGGGGGAGGACGAATGCGAGGGGATGCTTCTCTTCAAAGGTAAGAATGTACTAAGTTAAGGGCTAAATCAGGACTACGGGGGAAGGGCGGGGGGCAAAGGGATGAGTTCGGGCGGCTAATTGTGAAAACTCCACTTCTTAGGGAAACTATTTCAAATTCATAGCGGCTGTCTTTGGGGGGGAGTACGCTCTGTATACGCTGGACACTAATTTTTGTGGAGGGATGTTCTTGGTGTAACCGAGGATTCCGAGGCTCCCGTGAGGAGCGGTCTTCCACCAGGGGATTCGGAGAAGGGGACGCACCCATAGAGTCAACCCAAACACGATTGGGAGAGAGATGTAGTGTCAAAGCAATAATAAGAGGTCATCAGGAAAGAAGGAAAGTTCTATCAGCAAAAATCCTCCGGACGGAAAAATCCTATGACTACCATCACAAACAACCATCTCATTAAAAGTGGGGAGGGTAAAGGATCAGCGCGTAACTAACCCGAAGCCCGATCAAGACAGAAGCTGCCGGAGGAAGACATCAATGACAATAAGAAGTTTCGTCTGCTTTTAATCGGGAAGACGCCGAACCTCCAGGAAGGTGCCTGAAACCAAACTCGGAGGAAAGTGACGTTCCGGAGGAAGGTGGAAAAGCGAAAAGTGTTTACTGAGTCCTCTCAACTAAGTGCTTCAATCCTTGCCCGTGGGAAACCCTCGGTTGTCGTCATGGGAACTTTGAAGAGACTGGAAGACAAAATTTCGAAGAGATGGCACAAGTGTGGTTGTCCTTCCAAGGTGGTCATCCACAAAGGCCGACCTTACAAAAAGGGCAGGGCTTCCGGGTGAGAAAGCTTCGTTGCTGACCCAGAAATAGGGCAGCGCCCGTAGTACAAGGGGGAGATCATGAGGGATCCGGGGTCTACGACGAAAATAGAAAAGGGTTTTCTTCTCGGGAGCGGAGGAAATGGAAGGGGACTACTCAGGTACCGAAAGCTTATATAGGAGGTGAAGTCGAGACAGCAATAATATTTCATCAAGCTAGTCTTAGTAGCAGGTGGTATTCTTCTTCAATCTTCATAGTGGAATCTTGTTCTAGTCCCCTAAAGTCCGCTGAATTCTACCTATAAGAGATATCCTAATCAATTATCAGCTCAACCTGCCACTTAGACTGCGACATCATCCGTCGGGCCTAACAGGGCGCATAGTGATTGCAGAAGTCGGCGAAGCTATCCTTCGGTTCTCCTTAGGGGTGCCTTATGGAAAAAAAAAACTCAATCAGTGTATTGAATACGTGGACTCTACGACGAAAGGACGATTCAGGCAGCGCTCTCAAATCTGGGTGGCGAACTTGTAAAAAAATCCCAAATGGGGAGTATAGGCCCTAGCTACTGGACGCAAAGTAAAGCAATCGAGGGGCTGCAGGAAAGCAACTCGGATCTGGCGGATCTCTGACAGAAAGGAACTTTAAGGAGGAAGGGGGCGACTGTCCAAATAAGATCAAGACATACAGAAGGGATTCTCTTGCAAGGACTCAGTGTGTGGCCACTTGGGCGCGGTGGGGTGTCAGTGATACAACCTACGACACTTGACCGCCGGAAAGAGCCTCGGGGGCTCACTGTAACGATCTTCGGACACGGGGGCAGCTCCTTGACCTGGCTGATTAGCAGTCAAACTCGGCAAACTGTGAAATTACTCCGTGAGGAAAATCAGAAAGGGATCCTTCACTTAGCATCGGAGAACTACATGGAAGGGAAGCAGAGCGACCCCGCAAGGAAACCTACTAGCACATCCGTCTTAAAGGCCAATACACAAACCGCATCTGTAAGATGGCTTCTGAGATCCCAAATAATTGAGAGCTGATAGCACGATGAGGAACCAGGTAAAATCTGAGCATGGACCTCTGCGGACTTAGCTAATTAAGCAAAGTCGTTAGGAAGTTCGGGGTTGAAAAGCCGCTCATTGCGAAACTAGAGGGCTAACTCTTCACTGGCAGAAGAAGTGAGCGTAGTAGGTTCTGGACTTTCTGCAACTGTCGAATACTATTAAAGAGAAAGCCCACTGGGGGAGCTTGTTTATCTCAAAATCTAAATTTGCGGAAAACCGGAGACCTTAAAGTCTCTCGGAACAGACTAAACGCCAGGGTATCCGGGTAAATGCTTCGACTCAAAGAAAGCGAAGTTACTACTATGGTCCATGTCCTCCTATGGAATAGTCTATTTCAGCTTAGCTAGCATATAACGCTTTCATTAACAGTGGAGAGTACTAGACATCGAAATGAAAGGGCGGGCCGGATGTATGGGGCTTCCTGTGGTGAAAACACTATCTCACCATCAATCCTCATTATGTCAGTAAGTTAACAACACGGGGATCAGGGAGGGGGGATGCGGACAAAAAAAGCTAGATATTCTCGCTGGGAGAAAGAACAAATCTCGAGGGGAATATCAGCTAGGGACATACGTTTACTCCGGTCTGTTATATACGGCCAGGGGGAACCCACTCAAAAATGGACATCTTTTTCCTTCAGAGGGGTGGCCTGTGAAGACCTCGGTGCTCGAGGAAGTAGTTCCGGGCTTAGCCTTATCATGAGAACGGTGATCGAGAATGCGAACAGCGGAGGGGAAGGATACCGTGCCGGGGGAAGTAAAGAGGATCCTAGTAAAACAAATTTCACGATCTAAGAGTGGCAAGGAACTGCAAATCCTCCGAGAAGGGCAAAGCGCTACGGGAGGGGCACCAACGTAGAAAGTAGTCGGGAAAATGAAAACGGGTTTGCCTTTCCATGCAAGGAAACTCTATACGGGAATCAGAGGAGCGGAGTCATTATGAGAAATAGATAGGGAAGAGAATTGTAAATTTCTGGGAAAGTAACAACGGTACTGGTTATAATCGAAAAAACTAACTGTCTGGCGGGGACCCCTGAATTCAATCCTATTCAATGATACGACCGCCTTTGCCCAGAGGAGGACCTTCTGTTTCACGTCCGGGAGGAAAGGAGGTTTAAACCTTTTGTCAAATGAGTAACTGCGAGCAGATAGGGGCGCGCACCTGTTCCCTGAGCGATGAGGAGCGGGTAACAGCTCTATTTCATAAAGAGGCCCCCCCTCCGCAGCTACAGCACAGAACTGTGAGTTTTGTGATGGGCAAGGAGGAAGACAATTGAACTAAATGTGAGGTGAACAATAGGACGGGGGACAACTAGATGGGTCCGGCTTTGGAGAAGTCGCCACCTCTCGCTTGAACGGACATAATCTACAGAAGGCGCACCCGGTGCGTTCCAGACGAAATCCTTGACAGGAGGGGATGTGCGCTCGAGACCTTAGGAAAAGGGAAGCGCCGAAAAAGAAATGACGGCCAGAGCACTTAAGCCGAATAGGGGAAAAGAAAACTTTCGAGCGGAACCAATCTAGATCGTCATCTGACATCCAGTATCTCTTCCGTTACGACGCGATCTAGAAATTCTTAAAAGTTCCAACGTATCGTGCGCCTTGGCGGGAATACTCACATCTGAGGGGGGGGGGATGTAATATTCGGGGTAACGGAGTAAAAAATCTCCTGAGTGGGGGTAACGTGGGAGATGCTCTTCTCTGCGAGAAAAGGTTGTTTAAAGGCGTTAAAAAGCTCTGTGATGCAGGAGTTCTTACTCCAGTGACGCGATAACCCAATCAGAAAGGCGCAAAAGGCACTTGGGGCCGTCAAAGTGGCCCGAGTCGGGATCACGCGGGGTGCGCGATAGCTAGGTTTCATCATCCGAGATCACGTTCACGAAGTTCCAGCATCTCTAAGGGATGTTCCCGGAACCGCGAGGGTCGTAAATAATGCAGGAGGAAATATATAGTCGGGAAGAGATGCACGGATCATCTGGGAAGTGCTCCTGGGAATTAACTGTCTTGTCTCTGTGGAGGGGTCCAAATTGGTCAAAGTCCGGTCCGGCGACAGGCCCTAAAAAAAAAAATTCAAAAGGCCGTACCGCTGGAGACGGCAGAGAGCCTCTCTCCTAGGGGGCGCGTTTACATTTTACTGCAAGCAAAAGGTCCGAGCGCACAACTGCCTATCGGCAGCTGCTTCTCAAGAGGTAATGGAGAGGCTCTTCCTCGGCTAATATTACGGTAGGAGGGCGGTGGCTCCGGGGAGTCAAGGGCGCTCGTGACGCGAGTCTGTGTGAAGGTGTCGCGGGGGGTTTGGGTATGCGTGGGTTGGGGAGGGTAGGTGTGTAAAAAAGATGAGCCAGTGACTGTCGGGAAAATGCGAAGGCCGTCCCAGCGGGGCAGGTACCAAGGCCGTCTTGGGGGGTCAGGACGGATGTCAGCGACAGCGAAAGGGCTCAGGTCCTCAGATAGGTCATACCGCAAGGGGATGCTTAGACTGCATCTAAGGTGGGTACTGGGTACGGCGAAGAAAGCGGAGCGACCTTTCTTCTTGGCTCTCACCAGAAAGAGAGGGGGATGGGGGGGGGGGACGGGGGGGGGGTCGGGGGGGGGGGGGGGGACTAATTAGAAGAATCGCTTAAACCTGTCAGACAGCACGCATGAACGGGACTTTAACGGACTCGACGCTGTTACAGTTCTAAGGGACAAGGAGTTATAAACTTAGATTCGGGCTGATAAAGGTTCTATAATAAGCGTGTTCTGGCAGGGTAGTCCAGGAAATATCTCCTCCACGCTCAAAACCTGGCGAGCGAGGTTAGGGACTTTATCTTATGGTATTAGAAAAAGGCTTTAAGTGGTGGTGTGGGGTGTGGTTGTACTTTTCGAGTAATGGTCTCAGCGGTCTAAGGGGACCCGTTCTCTGGGGGCTTCTGGTGTTCTCGGGAGGTCAAAAAGATTGGCCGGCTTTCGAGTGGTCAAAAACTCTTAGTCCGCATTCAAGGTTCGAATGATTTTCCATGATAATTGAATGAGAGGGAACAAGGGTCTCTCACAAAGTGGACGGACTGGGGCAAGAGCCCGGGTTCAGAACTCGTCGAGTCGTAAGATTCGTCTGGCGTCCCAAGAGGTCCAGTGCGACGGAATTGTAAGCCCCTAAAAACGTTGGTTGCTGTAGGGCGATGACGGTAAACGAAGTCAGAGAGGAAAAAGAATTTATCGATTGGGGCGCGATCCTCTTATCAAAGCCCCACGAAGAACGATTTTGGATGTAGTCCTCGCGTAGCCGGGGGAGGAAAGTGGAACGAACGTCTCTTAAGTCTGGGAGAATGGAGCTGTACCCACTCAGACAAGAAGGGGAGGGCAGGAGAGGGACTCGGGACACGCCTCATCATTAAAAATAAGTAAGAACAGACTGTAATAGACGTTCGCACACAAACTGCGCCCTCCGTACTACTCAACGAAAACTCCAACAAAAGCGCGGATTGGTGCTTTGGAGAAAACCCTGGTCAGATGGCGGGGACTAACCAGCCGGAAAAAGGACAAAAGCTCTCCGGGAGGAAGACTCTTCAAAAGGTCTTTTCTTGGAGGGGGGAATCACTGCCCAAGTCCAGGAGGCCGCCCAAGCAAAGTTCTGAGAAAGAAAGGAAACCGGTAAAGAGAGAGGTCGGCCAAAGAGGTGTGGAAGGGGAACCCTCTAAGGAGTAAGATAGGCAGCCCATTGGGAAACAGAAATTGGGTCAATTCAGGAGGGATAAGCAGAAAAAGGCAAACTTAGCACTTAGCAAATGCAGTTCGGGAGTACAGCTTCCACCGAAAAAACTTCCCCCAGCAACTTTCCATCCGGTCCCGGGGTGGCGGCCGGAGTCGCCCTGCGGTGTGCGCACTTGTGCCAGTTCAAGCGTCGCATAACTTCAGGTGCAGAATCTAGTCATTAGGCCAAACTCTCGCAATCAAATGGGGAAGTCTCGAATAGTAATTACTCGCGCGAACGAGGGGGGCCCTCACAGCTGATATCTGGGACGACTGAATCCGCCTCCGCCCGTGGGTCAGATGTAGGCAGAGAAGCTCTACGGACGGTAAGGGGGTGTCACTGCGGCCTTATCCCATCTGGGAGAGAGTTCTGTTCTCGGAGAAATTCCACGATAGTGAAAGGGACGGATTAACCAAGCGAAAAAGGGTCGGATCTAACAAAACCAAGAACAGGAAGCTCGGAACATGTGAAAGCCCCCGAAAACAGCAACCTGGAGGGTGAGATGGACATGGGAGAAACATGAAAAGAAAGTCAGGAAAGATCTTTAAAGACAAGTCCCGGATATTTCCCGCCAGCTGCTCAGCTCGGAATCGAGAGGAGAGGGACAGCTCCTACGAAGTCAACGGGAAGATTCAAAGGGGACTCAAAAAAGAATTCCGGGACGCCAGGGGATCTGATTCGGTTTAAACGCGACAGCTGGAATCGTTCCGGGAGAAATCTGCGAAAGTCTCTAGGAGGGACAGTCAAGGGTGTTAACCATTGTAAGAGCCGGGAGGGGAGGGGGGGCAACTGCGGGGCCTCTCTGATCACAAGAGCGCAGGACGCACCCTTTCCTGGGATGGAAGACTCGTAGAAGTGCTAGCCGAGTGAGCACTGCCATTTCAAACGAAGAGAATAGAAGTTCATCGCTAAGAGGGAATCTAGAAATGACGGAAGTCCAGGAAAAAACCAGATTTTCCTCAGTCGGAATAAACAGTCCCCGAGCAAGGAACCCTGTTCAGAATCTCTCGGGCCAGGTCTTTACGGAAAAAAGTGACAAGACCCCGCGGGAGGACAGCGTGCTATAGCGATGAACGAATCGCTCTTCTTAAGACATGGGGGGACGAATGCAGAAATTTAGGGGAGATGAGAGTTCCACCCTTTATGACGACATTATCTTAAGAATTGTCAGGAAGCAAGGACGCATTCTCGTTAAAACTAGAATATATCAAGAAAGACGAAAAGCTCTTGTTTGGCGGGGGGGTATAAAAACGGGAAGATACTATATCCATGGCAGGGGGCCTATCTGTCCAGCAGATTCTAAAACACATATGGGAGACCAGTGACTTCTGGGGTCTATAGCTCCACTTAAAGCCACCTTTGCCTTGGGGGGAGCTGAAATGATAGAATGTGTCAGAGTCTCTAATGAAGTAAGTGGCGGGTTCTCCTAAACTAATCGTAAAAAAGATTGGTCTTTCTACCAGTCTTTTGGGCTGCTCAAGGGCTAAATTTCTCCCGGAAAAATGCACGATTCTTCATCAGTGAATATGGTGTCTTCCTTAAAACGACACACCTTGGAGACTATCTTGAGGAATTCTAATCAGATACTACGGCTGTATCCCTCTTATCCGACAGTCAAGCGGGGTGCAGCTTAGTCCGAGTACACCACTCTTTAAGACGTTGAGATGTTCTGAAAAAGAGCAGTGCTGTTCTACGCCCTTAAAAAAAAGATAAAAAAGGTACTTTTTCGCTGATGGCGCGGGGGCTTCTCTGGGCGGTGGAACCTACGGGACTGTCATCGAAGATGAGCGGGACCCGGGTAACGCCGTCATCTACAGTACTGGAAAAAGGGAAATGAATCAACCAGCTGGACTACCTGGGGTCCCTGCTGAAAAGTAGACCCTACTACCGCAGACAGATCGGAGGCGGTGGGCCGGGAAAGACAGATGTGCAATCCGACGGGGGAGAAACTCCCAACGCCCGGGGGGGAACTTTCTCTGGCAAATTGGGGCACTGTTTGGAATTAAGCCCGAAAGGCATCGCTCTCAAAGAAAGGAGGAAAAAGGGGGGGGAGGAAAAAGGTCGGAGGGGGGCGGCAAGGGATCCAGGGATGGTTGTGAGAAAAGCAACGGACGAACCTTTGGCGTGAGCGCCAAAAAAAATTAGAATAGGCAAGCAGGTCCGCAATTATTCATTGGAAAAGGCGTGTCCTTTTCGGGATGTGGGGGCATTGGGCAAGAAGGGGAAGGGTTCTCTCTCTGTGAGGGCGATCGGGTAACTTCCCGGGAAAGATACTTCTCCTCAAAGGCACGTTGAAAAGAATCCTATTAGGGAAGCCAAACAAGACGACGCTGAAAAAAACGAATTATTTTTTTCCGGTCGCAGTTGAGGCTCCGGAGGTGCGCTTAGGTAGAATATAGGGAGTCAATAATCCTCCTTGGACTCATAGGTGGGTTTCTGCCTATTAGACCACCTTCCATCCGCGCTAGGGTAGAGAGATGTTTTGGGGTAGCACAAAGATTCGCGGGAGTGTGGTCCTTACTACAGATATGGGATGGTCTGAAAAACAGGATGGTTGGCTCGCGGGACCTTAGAATCTTCAACACAAAAACGAAAAGGAAGCTCACGTAGTAATATGGCAGGCGTCGTGGGGGGAGAAATCAGCGTAGGGCAAGTATCTATTCTAGCAAGTACTATATCCTATAATCCAT
>Ga0179593_1499972_pt1 | contig 31292 bp, 40 predicted proteins | sample CZODoug2_1_08_16_FD_185931 | JGI IMG/M metagenome (GOLD analysis project Ga0179593, IMG submission 185931) | Vadose zone soil fungal communities from Angelo Coast Range Reserve, California, USA - CZODoug2_1_08_16fungal (PacBio error correction) | ecosystem: Environmental > Terrestrial > Soil >...
ACAGACTAAGGGGGGGAGGGGAGAGGGGAAATGAAGAGGGGTGGTATGGGAAAAAGACCAGCAGAGGGGGGGTTTGGGATGGGTGGTGGAGGATGGTTGAGACGGGGCGGGTTTAGGCAGGGTGGAAGCAGGGGCTGGGGGGGAGAAGGTGGTGCGGAGGGGGGGGTGAAGGTGGGGGGGGGAGAGGGAAGAGAAGGGAAGAGATGAGAAGGGGTACGGGCGTGTTTTTTTTCCCTTAAAAGCCCGATAGTGTCGAAATGGGGGGGAGAGGAGAATAGGGGTGGGGTCGGGTGGGGAAGTCGGGTAGCTCGCCAGGAAGGGGGTGAGTTATGCTGTTGAGGGGGGGGGCTGGAAGGAGCGGGGGGGGGAGGGGCGGGAAGAAGATGAAGGTTGTGGGTGGGGGGGCGAAGTGGAGGACGTAACTCAGAAGGGGGGGACTTCAGCCCCTTGTCCCCACTGAAAAGTTGGGCCGTGTTTGGGGGGTTTCGGGGGCAACCCAAGCGCAGACGCAGACGTAAAAAGGCATTGGGGCTAGAGTCGTGACTGAATGAAAAGAAGGCACTCGTCAAGCGGAACACTACTCAACATCATGGGGGAGGGGAAACAAGGCCTAACTATCCGGGTAGCAGTGGGCAGTCGGCAAGCGGCTTCTCGGAGGGGCAGGGGTTGCCTTAAAACCTTAAGGCGGGACAGGGGGGAAATACCTGCGTCCAGGGGGGGAGCCTGAGTGACTGGGAAAGGTTGGCAATGAGGAACAGAATGGAACAAAACGAAGGGACTTATGACCTTCCCTCTCTAAAAAGGAGTCAAACTCTCGGCCCGCTGGAATTTTGGGGGGGGAAAAGGAAAGTTTTGAAAAGTGGAAAAATTAGGTTACGATCCCGGAAAAGAAGAAGGGACAAAAAAGACATCATTAGTTGGACAAGGTCCTGCCTCTTAGTCCGTTAGCGCGTGGGGCAAGAGCAGAAGAGTTCGCCAAAGAAAGTGGGCCACACGAGAGAGAAAAGGTCAACAAAACAAAACCTTATATTATTGGAAAAAGGAAGGAGGAAGGGGTGCATTTAGCAGGCGACCGTTATGCAATGCGATCGCCGTCACAGGGGGAGGTAAAACTCGTAGAAAAATGGGTCCCGGAAGGGCCCGATTGAGGGAGAGAAAACTGTGTGGGGGGGGGAAAAATTGGTTAACAAACGCGGCACTATAAGGGAAACTCCCGGAGATTTTGAAAGGATGAAGAAAGCAGGCAAGGGGACAGACCGAAACAAGACAAGGGGGTCATCCCCGCGGCGTCACATGATGAAGGGGAAAAAAGAGACAAGCGGAAAAAAGCGGAGACGGGGTTCAGGAACCCATGCCTACGGACGGATCCGGCGACAAAAGGAAAAAACACTGAGAAAAGAATCGGTGATGCCGGGGAGGGATGTTGATTTACAGTGAAGATGCACCGAGAAGAGGTGGACCCCTAGGGATTTTCCAAAACCAGGGGAAAATCTCGTTAAAAGAAAGAACAACGGGGGTGGTGAACGAGAATAGCGTAGGGGAGGGGAAGGTTAACGGCGGCCGTCAAAAAAAACAAGATCACAAAGTCGGATGGGGCAGGTAGCTGAATGTCAAGGAGTTCGTACAAGAAAAGGGGAGGCCAAGAAGTGTAAAAGGGGAAAAAAAACGGATCGCGGCGATCGACGAAGGGTCGAGAGAAGGGCCGATATTTGTCAGAGAAGGACCAGGTCTAGGCCCGGTGGAGGCGCAGGGTGAATGAAGTGAGTGATAGCTCGCAAAGGTCGGTAAAGAGGAACTTCCTCAGTAAGGGCGGGGAGGAGTTAAAGGGGAAGTGGTGGCTAACGGCCGCCGCGTGGAAAACATATGCCCATGCAAAAGGAAGTAACATGGTGAAGTGCAGCAGAAACGGAAGGGGGCAAAGCGCCTGATTGGGGTGAAAAGCGTCTCCCGGCGGCCTGAACAATTTGTGGGGGCATCGGTAGACGAGGGTGAGTGGCTTTCAGCTGCTCGGTTGAGCAGAACTCTATGGTCAGGGATGTCATTATGAAGAAATAGGCGACAGGCAACAATGTACCATTAGTTTGACTAATAACGAACTCAAAGGGGATTACCACCTGGAGAAGGGTCAAAGGGGTCGAGAATCCGTGGCGGCGCAAGGAATTCGACGGTAAGGTGATGGAGCTTTTGGGATAACGAAGTGAACCGTCGAGCATTGCAATGCACGAGAAAGGAAGGGATCGAGAGGGAATATTGGAGCTTTTCCAGCGTCCTTATGGCTTCGTTCCCGGGAAATGTGAGAAAAATGGGGAAATAAAAAGCGACTCAAGTCCTGTCAGTCGCCGAAAGGGGGAAAACAGCAAGAAAAAAAAAAGGACTGGTTATTGGCAGCAATGACTGATACGGGGGAAAGAAACGCCACACTGACAAACCCAATCTTGATCACGGGATCAAGCTTTAATTTCTCGGTTTGGGAGGGCACGGGGGCAAAAATGGGCAACATAAGAATGCACTACGAATCCTGGGCCAGATCCACCGCACGGTCCCAAAATCGTGTCTATTCAATGTGATGAGAAAAACCGAAGGTGGCTAGGTTGGGGACGCGGTATTGCTGCCGTCATCCCAGGTTGCGTAGGAGACGTGGTTAGAGAAATGGTCTCCGGAATTTGACGGCTCTCTGGGATGGCGTGGGTAGCGGCGTGGGATCCGTCACTTTTGGGGAAAAAAAAGGGGCTACCATTAACGATTCTATCAAGAAGTCCCTAAGGTGTCCGAGGCGCGATTGAGAGGAAACATTCAACAGAGCCCAAAAGTCGCAAGGAAGCTACGAATTACATTGGGGGGGGGTGAAGGAGAAAGAGTACTGAAACAATCACCGGAGGGGAACTTTTGCCTATTGATTTCCTGACATTCTTCTCTCATCGATAGGTTGAAAGGGGGATGGTACAAAAAAAAACCAAGGGAAAAAGGTGTCTTCCTCTGCCCTCATAAGTGTGGGGGGAAGAGGGGAAAAAAGGATATTATCTGAAACCGTGTTAATAATCCCATTCTCATAGGAAGAAGGCTCAATGTCAAAAACCGGGATGAGCACTAATCACCGCATATCCAGCGGGGGAGGGGAGGATGGGGGGGTTGGGGTCTGCACAGGGGCCACCCCGAACCTTTGCTGAGCCCAAAAGAAAGGGGGGATGGGACATACCTAAAGAGTGAAAAAGCGGGGTTTCCGGCCCACCAAACTTTCAACTGGAAAGTGGAGGGGTGAGAAGTGTGTGTTCAGAACCCCACACGCTTTTCAGAAAGATGGTATAAAGAGGGAAAAGTAATCTAGGGCTGTCACTCGGGAAAAAGAGGAAGACATCCGAATTCTTGCCAGTGAAGTAAGAGATACAAAGAGAGAAAGGGGGGTGGGATCGGTGGGATATTCTCACATTGAAGTTTCATCGGAGGGAGATTTCTGCAGCGGACAGTGGAAAGATGGGGGCCAATGAGGAGGGTCGAACAAGAGCGGCCAGGAAGGTTGTGGGGGGGAAGGGAAGATCAGAAACAACAAACTGATTGAGAGAATAGTTACTGGGGGACAACACAAATGGCCAACCGTCCGAGAAGTTCGGAAAGAATGCATGGAAATCAGGAAATCAAATCTTTAAAAAAGAGAGAACTCTACGATTTTATTGGAGGTCTAGTCCAAAGAGAAAAGGGGCGAGACATCGTAGAGCACCAAGAGATGGAGAAGAAGTTTAGGGATCCATCAGCGCCAGAATCAGAGCCCAAGTAGGATTCACGATTTCCGTTAGGTGACTGAAAATCCGGGGGTTAATCGTTCGGAAACACGAAAAAAGGCAAACTTGAAAAAAGTTCCATGGGGCGAAAAAGGGGAAAGGAAAGCACGGATGAACTATTTGGGGTGTGAGGATAGAAAGGGTACGAGGGGGGGAGGTCATAATGTGGCCTTTGCGAGAAAATCCCAGCTCAATCCCCTGTTCGGGGAAAAAAGAGGAGGCCACAGTCCTCATCGCACTTGAGCACTGATCCCCAATGCAGCAATGGGATACATAGGGAACAGGTTTCAGGCGTGACCGGGTCACCTTCCTCCAAAACTCAAAAGGGGGTGGCAGGGGGGGGGGAAATGCAGAAAAATGGAAAACAGAACGAGAAGAAATAGGCAGGAGCGACGATAGGCGCAAAAGATGCACCAGTTTCTGGGCGCAAGGGGCTTTCTCCACCGGGAAAGACAACCAACAATTGTCGGCGCCGAGTCCGGGAAGGGGAGGAGGGGAAAATCAGGAAGAAAGGGGACCTCGACTTATGATCGAAAGAGGGGTGAAAGGAGTTACAACGGCCTTATACAAGGAAAATACGCGCAAAAGGGCCAAACCAAAACACACGGGAACAATGAGGGGAAACTGGAAACACACCCGCGGAATTACGAGCCGGGGGTATGGTCGCGTTGTTCACTTGACAAGCAAAATAAAACGATGGAACGGGAGAAAGCAAATTTACGGGGGGTAGCCGGTTCGGTACGGGGTCATCAAGAGCATGTCATATTACTTTTGCAAAGGAAGCGGAGGGAAAATAGAACCCAGGCAAGACGAAATGTTATCCCGGAGGCGGACGAGGGGTCTGGTTCGGGGCGACGTTATTAGGGGCAACCCCCATGTCGGCAGGGGAAAAGGGGACGCAAAAGCGGGTTGGGTTTGAGTGTGAATGAAGGGATACCACTTCGATAGAGGCTACGAAAGTCATTTGGCGAATTTCACTGGCAAAAAAAGAGGGCTCAACTCAAACTCGGGAAGAGCATGACGCCAGAATTGAAGGTAGGGGTGTAGCTGCGTTTGACATCCACAAAAGGAGGGGGAAACAGGGGGACCCTCTAATCGGAAAAAGAAAAAAAAAAAAAAAAAAACGGCAGTGTCTCGGACTTCACGGAATCAAAAAAAGGAACAAAAGGGAAGGGGGGCAGACCGCACAGTGTTTCTTGACTAAAAAAAAAAAAAAAAAGAGGATTGTTGCCAATTAACTATGGAGGAAAAGAAAAAAAGGGTCAACGACATGGGGCCCGCCGCGCCAGCCAAGTGAACCCATCGGCAGAACGAGCCACTCCAAGTGGGGAATTGCAAGACCTGAAGGTATCTGCAGACGACTCCATGCATGTCACGGGAAGTGGGGAAAAAAGTGCAGGCTCCAGAATCAGAGAAGGTTATTTGCAGAAAAGGCTGTGAATCGCCAAAAGTCCAAATTTAAAATTCTCTGAAACCCCTGCCCAATGGGGGAAAAGATTCTAATCGGGGGAAGGAAGCGACCGAGAAGGACAGGAAAGTCAACCTGCGCCGGTAAAAACACGGTTGACCGCCTTTCTCCAAAGTAATCGACATGCAAAAGGAGAGGAAGAGATAAGTTTCAAGGAAAAGAGGGGCAGAATTGGCAAGAGGGAAGAGGGAAAAACATTTTGGGACAAGTCAAAACTGGTACCATTCCTAATTTGGCGTGGTCTGGGACCCGGGCGGTTCTAATAGCCAGAACAGATGGTGAGTCAACAAAAAGGCAAACTGTTTGGGTCGAAGTAGTGAACGAGAATTTGGAGGTGGAAATCTCACGGTTTAACGGGGAGGAGGTTAAATGGGAAGGACTCTAAGGTCGGAAGAAGCTGTTGCCTCACATTTCACAACCAGCGATCACCAAAAGGGGGCCTCTCAAAAAACTGATGGCTTATTCCCAGGGGCTCGGACTCGATCTTGACGGAAGGAGGTTAAGGCCTACAATAATGGAACACTTCGGGAGGGGGTGAAAAAACCATTTGTGTCAAGAGGGAAGACATTTGGACAAGATGGAGAAACCTCCTGAAAAAAATAAGTCCTCCTGAACTTCGACCTGGTATCAAGCTTCAAACTCTCGGAGTACAAGAAAAATTTCTACAAGGGGTCAAAGGTTGAACCAAAGACGGAGTCCCGACAAGGAGGAAAGCAAAACATCAGGGGGTGCACAGGGTCAAAAATACAAATTCTTCCGCCTTCAGGAGGCGCAGGGTCAATGGCTTATCATCCGGGTCGCACCGCCGAAAGCACCACGTTCTCTCGTAGGAATTAGAAAGGATTTGAATTCTCAATAAGAAGGTAAGGAAACCTGCCTAAAAATCATGCGAACACTTAGCAAATGTTGTTCCCAAGCTGCCTTGATTTTCGGGATGAGATGGGGGGGGGGAAAGGTTAAAAAAACTTGTAATGTGAGAGGGAAAAAACCCACACAAGGGGGAGGGAGGGAGGTAGAACAGTTGGGGGGAAAGCGGAGGGGGGGTATGCAGGAGGAAGGGGGGGTGAGGGTAGGAAGGGTAGAGGGGGGGGGGGGGGGGCGCGTGAGGGGAATGGGGGGGGGGGGAGGACGGGGATGGAGGGAAAGAGAACGAGAAAAACCGGAAGAACGACTGCGAGTGGGGGGGGGAGGGGGAACGAGAAAGGGAGGTTGGGGGGGAGGGGAAGGAAGCCATGAGAATGAATAAAATTGGGGGAAAAAATAGGAGTGAGAGGGGGTGGGGGGGGGTTGAATAGGAGGGGAAAGCGGGGGGAGTAAGAAGGGGAGGTGATGGAGAGGGTATAGGGGAATGGAGAGATGCGGAGCTGTGGTGAGAGGAGAGGGGAAGGGGTGGGTGGGCGGGTGAGAGGGAAGGAAAAGTGGGGAGAAAGGGGGGGAGGAGGAGGGGGGGGGGGAGGGGGGGTGGGGGGTAGGGGTGGGAGGTGAATGTAGGACAGGGAGGTGGATGGGTAAAAGTGAAGGTGGCGAGAGGAGAGGAAGAGGGGGAGGGAAATTCGGGGGCGTGTGGGAGGGGGAGGGTGGGAGGGTGGTAGGAAAGGGTGTAGGAGTTGGGGAGGTGAGCGGAGAATAGGGGAGAGAGAGGGAGAGGGGGGAGGGGGTGGGGGGGATGGGTGGGTGGAGGGAGGGGGGGAGGGAGGGGGGGATGTGGGGAGGGGGCGGGGCTAGGGAGGGTTGGCGCGTGGGAGAAGGAGGGGGAGAGAAGGAGTTGGGGAAGGGCGGCGGAGGAGGGAAAGGTGAGGGGGGAAGGCGATGGGGTTAAAGAGGGGTGGGATGTTTGTGGGGAGGGAAGTGAGAAAAAGGAGAGGGGTAGTGAGGGGGGGGAGGAGTTGGGGGGAAGAGTAGGGCGGGGGGGGGGGGGGGGGGAGGGGTGTAGGGGAGGAGGGAGGGGGGGAAGTGGGCACGACAGGAGAGAAGACAGGGGGGGCGGGGAGGAAGGGAGGGAAGATAGGCCGAGGGGGGCGGAGAGAGAGAGGGGAGGGGTGGGGAGGGGGCAGGTGGGGGGCGGGAAAGATGTAGTAGGGGTGGGGGAGTGGGGGGATGAGAGGGGGGGAAGGGAGCGAGAGGGGGAAGGAAGGGTGGGAGGGAGGGGGGGGGTATAACGATGGAGGGAGGGAGGGGGGGGAGGCACGGGGTTGGGGAGGAAGGGGAAAAAGAGGGGCGGGCGGGGGAGTGATGGAGAGAAGAGGGACCAGAGGAGGAAAAGAGAGTGGGCACGAGGAGAAATAGAGGGAGAATAGGGGAATAGGAGGGAGGAGAGAAGGGGGTGGGAGTGAGGAGAGATATAGTAGGGAGAAGGTGGCGTTAGGAGGAAGGGTAGTGGGGGAGACGGGGGAGAGGGGGGAGAGGGCCGGATTGGGAAGGTGGCGTGGAGAAGGAGGAGAGGGGAAAGGGAGTTCAACGGGCCACAGGGTTATAAATGGGGGGGGGAGGTGAGGGAAGAAAGGGGAGGGGATGAGTTGGGAAGGGGAGGCAGAGGTGGAGTGTATCGGGGAGGTGGCATAAGTAAGGGGGCGGGGGGTGAAGGAGGAAGTGGACGAAAGAGATGAGGAAAATAGAAGGGCAGGAGTGGCGGGGGGCGAGGGGGGGGAGAGGGAGGGATTAGGGGGGGACGGATATGAGGGGAGGTGGGGGGTGGGGAAAGGAGATGAAAAAAGGGAGGAGGGATAGAGGGGGGAAGGGTTGGGGTTGGGAGGCGGGATGTGGGGGAGGGGCGAGGGAAGAGGGGGGGGCGTGAGGTAGGGGGGATGAAGGAGGTAGGGGGTGGGGGAGAGTGGGAGATATTGAAGGGGGAAGCGAAGGGGCGATGGTTGGAAGTTGAGAGTGGGGGGGAGGGGAGAGGGCGAGGGTGGGGTGGAAAGGGAGGTGCGCGGGCGAGGGGGGGGAAAAGCGGGGGAGGGGGGGGGGGAAGGGTGCGTGGGAACAGGAGGGGATAGGGGGGAATTGAGGGGGGGAGGATGGGAAGGGCCACCACGTCAAAAAAAAAGGAATCCCACCCAACAGGAGGGGTCACCCACCACCCAACCCCCAAAAAAAACAAAACACAAGAACACAAACCACACACAAAAAAAAACTCCGAAGTGAATGAAATAAGTCGAATTGGAAGAAGATTTGGGGGAAGGAAATTGCCTACCATCATTTCAATGAAGAGAGACACAATTGAGATTGGATTTCCCAAAGAAAGCGCTGCTGGAGGAATTGGGGGGGAGCCCATTCTCTACCAGGGGAGGCGACGCCGCGAGATCGTGGATACCAAAAAAGGAAAACGGGGGGTTGCAAGCGAGGGGGATTACAGTGACGAGGTGCCCTAGGGAGGATTAACTGAGTTCAACCAACCCCCGAAAAGACTCGGGAAGAATCTACGAAAGGGGAACATTGTGACTGCCTCGCTAAAGGAGAGGTTCGGGGGGCTTCAACCAACTGAAAAAAGAAAATCTGGTAGCAGTAGCAAAGTTCAACAAATGCGAAGCGAACTCAAAAGAGGAAGAGTTGATTTACCAACAAGGAGCTATCAGTAAGACGTGTCAAGAGAGATGGCGAGAGGTAAGGGGGCACCGTCGGTCAGCCCGAGGCAAGGCAGGTGTTAATGGAAATGCAGAGGGCGTCGAGGGGAGGTAAGGAAACGTGAAAAAGGGGTACTTTTGGATAATGAAGGTGTGTGGCGAACACCCGCTTGCAACTCCCAGAGAAGAGGAGGTTGGGACATGTTTCCGCTTTGAAACAAAAGAGGAACGGTGCCGCCTGGAGGGAAGGGAAGGGCGCACGAGCAAAAAAGGGGGCAATCAATTATTTGCAAAACGCGTTTTCTGAAAGAGGGTTCTGCACTGCGGCGCGTGGTTAGCTCTGCGCATGGTGGAAAAAGAGGAATGGGGTCTAGAAAAGGGGCGACATTGCAACAATGGAAAATGCTCGCGGCAAGGTAAATCCGAGAGGGAGGCCAGCCTTTGTGAAGGGAAAGGAGAAGGAAAAAGTCCTGAGCCTTTTTGAGGGGAGCAGGACGACCGGTCAAGGTGCAGCGGTTTGAAGGATCAACGAAGGGGAAAAAAGAAGAATAATAAAACAAAGTATCCAAGAGGCAAACGAGGAGGAAGGAGGATGAAAGAAGGAGGGATGGGCTCAAACGTTGCCAGAAAAGGGTTTCAAGAAAGGGGAACCTCAAAAGAGGGAAAAAGCTTGTCGCCGGGAAAGAAAAAAAAAACAACAGGATTTCACAGATGCCCTGTTCAGGGGAGACGGGAAAATTGACCCACTGAAACCAAAAGTCGCGAAGAGGGATCAAACTTTTAGGTTAGAGTTGAATGCAGGTGGCACCTGTGCACAAAAAGAAAAGGTTCAAGTAATCAACGAAATGAGATGGGAAAGAGAACCCCCCGAACGGGGGGAGACCAAAAGGGGAAAAGAATTAAATCAGTTCCGCGTGGGGGGAAGATGGCGCGTAAGTGAAAAAGCAAAGGAAAATCAATCCAGGTCCGTGGGGGCTACTCCAGGGAAGGAACAGATGTGAGGATAGGAGGGGTTCAGGTGGTAGCGCGTTGCGAAACTGGGTAAACTTTGTGAAAGAAGAGTAACAAACGGGGGGGATTCTGTCAGAAAACGAAGTTGAAATTTCAGGGAGCGAGTGAGGGGGGGGGAACAACCTAAAGTCTCCTTACCTGCTCAAAAGGTGCATGGTTGGTTTAGGCGTGAAAGAAGGAAAACTCCGAAGCAGAGGGAAAAACGTTATGGCTGGTCTCAAGAAGAGGGGTTATGACGTATTGGTCCAGGAAAAAAAAAAAAAAAAAAAAAGAAATGGAATACGCAAAAACAAAGAAAAACCATAAGCGAGTTGGGTGGGGGGAGGTGACCCCCGGAGTCTGGGAAGGGAGAACCGGGTGTTGAATATGATCAAGCGCTCAAAGGGGGGGAAAAGGAAGGCTATTATTCAACGGAAACCGAGGAAAGGGCAAAGACAGCGGTGAAAAGATCGGATTGACGCGAGGGGGGGAAGAAATAAGATATCGACGCAGCGTAAAGGTTGGTTTAGAACACCAAAATCAGAAGGTGGGCTAAAGGGAAAAGAATATCACCAACTTGTAACTGGGAAAGGGAGGGGGGTTCTGCACGGTGGGAAGGTTTAATATTCCCCAACTTTCAGAGAGTGGATAAAGAAAGAGGAAAAGAGTGCTCTTATCTGCGAGGAAAAGAGAGGGTTCTACACGCAGGGACTAGTTATATCAATGGAAGAGGTGGGGTAGTTCTCAACATTGAAGTTGCACCTGAAAGTGGGTCGGCAGTCGGAGCGATTGATACAGGATGCCAAGTTTTCTGGAAGGGGTTTCCGAAGGTTGGCCATTCTGTTGTTGGACGTATAAACCTCAACACACAATGACAAGAGGAAAAAGGGGGGGAGAACAGATAGTAATTGAAAAAGGTGCCACAGCAGTCCACAGGGGGGTAGAAAACTGCAGTTGCAATCAGGAATCAGACGGAACTCGAAAAGGGTGCAACTAGGGGGGAGAATATCTATCCCACAGATCAAAAGTGCTATAGCATCGGATCCTTCAAATGAAGGGGAAATAGGGGTATTGTGGGATCAAAGTCACGCCAATAATTACTTTCGAAGAAAAAAAGGGACCCGCTTTCATACACAGCAGTGGGGATCAAATTCCAGAAAAAAAAAAAGGCACCGGAAATGGGCAGTTGGTTGCGACAAGCGTTCCACAATTTGCGGAGGAAAAAGGAAATTGTGGTTGGACGTTCTGAACTGACAACATTACGCTGGAGACAGAAGCCGGGTGGCGGCAATGAAGAAGGAAATCACGGGTGTATCAGCCGAGGTCGAAACGCAGACAGTGTAAAAGACCTAAACCAGGGTACCAAGGGAGGAAGAAAACAAAAGGGATTACCTATTAACAAACGGTTTCAGGCGGAAGGAAGGGTGGGAAAAAAAAGATTCGAGAACAAACTCCGAGTGGGGAGTTTTGCGGGGCCACCTCGGAAATTCCGGGGAAAAGACGATACAACCTATGCTATGAGAGCGACGGGAAACAATGGCAAACATAAGCTGGGGAGCTCATTATTGAGGGGAAGACAAAGGAAATCACAACCATGCATCTTCGGGCAAGAAATGCAGGTCTGGTAAACCAAGCTGCGCAGAAAAATGATTCGCGGACTTCTTGATAAAATCCAAAACGTGGAATGGAGTTACACAGTCTTATAAAGTGGTGAAAAAAGGAGGAACTAAAACGAAGGGATACCAACCAAAAATACCAGATCGCGGACCCTGGGAAGGGGGACATGGAGAAGGTAAATTAAAGGCGACTCGGAACCTGGCTTTGAGGAAAGTTGTTGGGAAGAACGAAAAATTCAACGCGTGGAATGAACCATCACGGAGCTAAAATTGGGGGTAGCACAATGTACAGAGGAGAATCTTTGTTAGGTGCAAACGGGAGGGAGGGGGGCATCCCACCGTTCCAAGGCAAGAACAGCTAACTAAAGATTATCCGAGGATACAAAGGGGGGGGGAAGGTAAGGGTGTCTGAAGTGGAATCAGATAGTACAGGGTAAATCCCAAAGATTGTGTTTTTGCGTGACGGTCAGAACTGATAACCTGCGTTAGAGAGCTATTTGTAGCCGCGTGAAAAGGAAAACATTCTCGCTGGAAGAACAGAAACCTCTCGTTTCCACTCAGAAGAATCAGCGTAAACGAGGTCCGTGAATTTTCAATGTAGAGGATTGGGAGGGTTTAAAGAAGGAAAAAAGCGCTTAAAATGACCCTCGAATATACATCCCACCCGTCAAGGGGAAGGGATCGAAACACTGAATCCGACAATTGACTAGGACTCTAAAAAAAGTGGAGTTTTCCGTATGAAAAGGAACCTTCCTCGGACATTGTTACCAAGGAAAGGGGAGCAAGGACGGTGAACCATGAAACAAACTCACTTTAAGGGAAGTAAAAACAGGTCGAACAAAAGGGGGCACAAGAAAAGGGAGAAGAACTAATTCCTATTGAATGAATGCCTCGGGTAGGCTACAAGCGTGACAGGGGGGAGGGGATGGGCTCAAACCATTTGACTCTCACAGAAGAAGGCAGATGGTTTGCAGCGGGATGCATCATGCCAAATTTCAAGGAAAAAAGAAACGCAAAGGAAAAGGGGGGGAAGAGTTCGAAAGCTTCTCCGGAAGTCGAAAGGAGAAAAGGGAAACCCATGAGCAGGAGTCACATCGATGAGTGAGATCCTACACATGAAGGAAAGTCACAATTAGTAGGTATAGACATAAGGTTGTGTTCAATTAGGCAATCAGGGAGGGAAGGGGGGGGGGACGGATTTCGAATTTAAAGACAGGTTGCAGCTACCTAGTAACATACTTTTGCGCGTGGGGATTTACACCAACAGTCTCGTAACCCAAAGAAGGGGAGGAAAAACAAACTGAATGTTGTGCTAGAGTAAGGACGATATTCGGGTTGGTAAGTCAGAAGGGGGAAAAATCTCCTGTAAATCGGGAAACGTCACTGGATAACAAAGGGGGGGAAAACAAGGGGTCAGAGAGCCACCGATAACTGTAAAGGTCTCGCACTCGGCTAGAGATCAAAGGGTGGGTGAAGAAACCCCGTAATAATTCTACTTCGGCGCTTTTGGAAGAAAGAGGGACAAGGTGTTGTGCCCGGGAACACTGAACAGCAATGACTGATGAAAGGAAAGGACAACCCTTTCAAGGTTCGACCCATTTACACTTTCAAACTCTCTGCTTCCAGAAAAAGGGAGGGAGTGAGGGTCGTTTGCAACAAAAAAAAGAGTACATCCCAACAATAACTGTAAACAACCTCATGAGGGGAGAACGGTCCTCCTATGTCTCTTCCTCTGAAGCGAGTGGGAGCCGCATATTGGCAGGAAAGGGGGGCACAAGTTTGCGCGCCCAACAGACTAACGAAAAAAAAACGGAGGTTAAGGATAGAGAGGGGGGGAAGTTATCTACAAGAAGGATCTAAGTATTCTAGCCGCAAAAGCGAGGAAAGCGGAATAAACAACCCTCTGAATCACTAGTTTTGTTAAAGACGACTGGTGTCGGGATTACATCAAAAGGGGGGGGGGGGGGGGCGACAAGAGTGAAACACTATCCGAAAATAACACGGGACGAAATATTGGGAAAGGGGGATGTGCAAGAGAAAGGTGTCCGAAGAGGCAAAACAGGATTGTTACATAGGTGCCTAAGAAAGAGGAAAAACGTTAAAACCGCTTCGAAACAGGGGAATTGACCAAAAAATTGACAGTAGGGGGCCACCCATTCCGACTGAAAAACAGAGAACGGCCAACGGGAGACTCCATCCAATGTCGGGGAAAGAGATTCCGGTTTTGCCAGCGATGTTTGAATGAAAGGTATGCCATATGGGAGAGCTTACAACCGTGAATGGAAAAAAAAACTGAAAGATATTTCAGAACAAGCGTTCATTTGGAATCGGACGGAGGAGGGGAGATGTTCTACTTCGTTTCGTCACCCTAAAAGCAAATTCCTGTTAACGGGGGGGGGGGGGGAACAAAGATTGGTGAAATGAACTAGAAATTCTTTGCCTAAGGATTGTGGAAATTTAAAGAGAGGGACTTCGCGACGAATGGGAGAAGAAAGAAAGTCTAAGTGTAGTATAGAATCGGACAGGGGAAAACGACGTTACCGAGAAGGGGGAATGAGGAGGGGAGGGAGAGTAGCAGACCGTTCTGTAGAGGATAGGAAAACAGGGTATCTAAATTTACAGGAATTGGCTATTGCAAGAAGAGTGAAAATACACTGTTCGGAGGCCCTAGTAGGGGAAAGAAAACAGAAACTGAGGCCACACGATGTAGCAGCGGACAGGGGGGACGTGAAAAGTCGACAAGGTTTAAAGGGGGAGGGAAAGGGGGGGGGTCAGTGAAAGCCTGGAGCGCATTGGTTTAAGCGCTAAATGGGGAAAGCTCCATTGTGCTTGCCATGTAATAGGCAGATGGGGGAAATTGACTAAGTTCTCGCGGACCGAACTGTCTACAGGCAAGGTTTTAGAAGGAAAGGACGTAGATGAAAGGCGAGCAAGGGGCGGAGCAAACGGGGCCACGTGAAGAGCTGTTTTAAAAGATCAAAGCAGTGCCGTAGCCGAAATAACATAGTAAGAGGGGAAAGCGGCTGCTTCTGCTGGAAAAAGAGCTGGCGGCCAGGGGAGGCGGTGTGGCTTCTGTGGGGGGGAAATGGCATGTAAGACATGCGTAGCAACTCGAAGCTTAAAAAGAGAGAAATTTGTACAAAATCACAACCCGAGTAGGAAAGGCATGGAATGCAGGCCCCTGAAGAAGGGGGGGGAAAAAAACCCGACAAAAGCCCAATCGGATGAAAGGAGCAGGAAGGGGAACGGTTGGAACATTTGCACCGGGCACGACGCTCATGCAGTAAGACTAGACTCAGGGGAACAAGAAAGCACTGTTAACCCACAGCGGTCTAATGAAAAGTTGATGACCGAAAGGGGCGGTGGAAGATTGCGCGTAAGGTGCAAAAGCCCGGACCCTAAAGAACAGTTTAGCGTTAGACGGGGGGGGCGGAGAAAACTCCTTTCAAGAGGTTCTGCGTCTGGAGGGCTTGAGAGACGGGGGGTAAAAGTGGGAAATCAGTGTCCGAAGGGGAAAAAACTGAGCGGGATAAAGAGGACAAGTCGGACGTGCTATTCTCAGGAGAAAAAGGTCAAAGAAATGAAAAAGGAGCCGACGCTGCGCCGGAATGGATTTAGAAGTGGGATGAAAGGAACGTATCTCTCCGAACTGCAGCGTAGTGAATAGTAAAGGGGGGGGCCTACTAGAAGAAAGGGAAGAAGTTGTGTATTGGTCCAGATGTCTGACCAAAGGAAAAAAGAAGACTAGTGGTGGCAGGAAGTTTACCCCCGGAAGCTTGCCCCGCAACCGGGGGTGAGCTGTTAGAAGTTTCGCATTGAGGGAACAGGAAAAGGGGGGAGAAAGGATATTACTGTGCAGGAGGCCGAAGAAATACCAGCGGAGATCCATCAAGGGGAAGGCGAGTTCCGTCAAACAGCCAGTTAGACGCGAGGAATGTGGGGGATTGTACAGAACGTAAAGTCGGGAGGCACTTTGGAAAGGGATGGTGGAAGGGGAAAAAAAAAAAAAATGGTTGAAAGGGCCCGTGAATGGTGTTCTGCATGAAAGTGTGGACTATTCCCCAAAAACTCTTGACCCCTTAATCGGGAATAAATTCTTCTCGATTCTGGCGCTAGCGTGATCATCCGATCGAATTGGAAAGCCGAGTGGAAGGAGAAAAGAGGCAGGGGGAGAAGTTGGGATCGGGGGGATCGAGATGACAATGGGGGTAAAAGGTCGCACCGTTAAAAAGATACAGGACATTCGGGTAGAAACGAGTCGATGGCCATTCTGTTGTTGTACCGGGGGGTGAAAAATGATCAGAGAAAAAAAAAAGGAGAAAAAATTAAAATCTAATGGACTGAAAGTCCAACCTTCACGACGGGGGGTGGTAAAAGAAGGGAAAGCCGGGAAAATTAGGAGAGGGAAGTCTCCCTTGATGGTCAACTTCAATGGGCATAAGCGAACCACCCATATAAAGCACGGACAAGGAGGGGAAAGTCTGCGTAGGATCAGCAGTCAGCGACAGAGAAAAATCGGTTAACTTTAAGAGGCAACTGGGAGAAAGGTCGGCGCAAAGTGGGGAAGTCGTTCGGAACAAGGGTCTCAAAGGACACCGGGGAAAGGAAGGGGTTTCTCGCTTTAGGACAAGGACCAAGCTGGAAAAGGGGGGGGGTAAGGTTTATGTCAGTTGGGAAAATTGGGTCAAACGGTCCGGTGCGGACAGCAGCGCAATCGAAAATCAAAAAGCTGGGTCGGTGAGGCCTGCATTAGGGCCAAGAAGGGGGGAACAGGAAGAAACACTTCGCACTTGGGGTAAGGATCAAAAAAGGTGGAGGAGTCGGGCATTTTTTCAAGTCAAGGAAAATCAGCGGAGGGGGGCAGGGGTTTTGAAGAGGAAACCTCTGAAAATAAATTGACCATAAAAGGAATATGGCGCGACGACGTAAGGCCAATAAAGAGGCAACATACACGCAAGTGCGGAGAGCAGTCGGATCTCAAAGGCAAAGAGCGTAAGCTGTCCTGCAGAAGTGACAGGGTCCTGTTACCTTCAGCAATGCTCCGAGAAAGAAGGGAGTTCGCGGACTCAGGGGTCAAAATAGGGATGGGGTGACCACGGCTTGGGAACAAGGGAAAAGTATCCGAAAAAAAACGACAGAACAAAACCAGACCTACCATCACATAGGGTAAAGGATCCTGTCAAACAACAAACACGCGGAGTACGATACCTGGGCTGAGGGGCGAGTGGGATTGAAGGAATCACAACATGGAACTGGAGAAGAAACAGGAATTCGACACCTTTGGGCTCCCATTGGGGCGGTAAGGGAGGAGGGGAAAGAAAAGCGGAAGATTACGTGAAACGGAGGCGGGGTGAAAGGGGAAAGTGGAAACGTCAAGCCAGCCAACGGCAGTTATCCCGGGGACTAAAATTGGTTATGGTTTCAGGATGCGGTAGTCCGTAGGAGGGAGGGAACAAGTGTCAATCCCGCGCTCGGGGGGTGGGATGAAACTTCGGCGACGGGAAGGAAGTGAGTAAGCCCGGCTACGGCATGGAACTTAGAAGGCAAAGAAAAAGCAGAACGCTGTAAGCCATCGACCTCAGGCTGAAAGTACTGCATCCTGAGAAGCGGGAGAGCCGTTGCAGGGGAGGTAAGCTATACTTTCGGTTGATAATACACATCGCCCAATGGGAACCCGGAGAATAAGAAAGACAAAGAAGGCCTGACGGGTTCACCTCGCGACGTAAAGCAGAAGAAAGGGGGGCATTGCCTAAAAAAGGGTAAAGGGGGTCTCGAGAGAAAGAGGGTTTGCCAAGGGTCGGGGCAAAGGGAGCCATGTACCATCGGGGCTCAAACATTGCCGCCGGATAAAAGGACCTAAAAAGGAACTGAGCGAAGGAGAAAATAAAGATTTTGATTTAAAAAAGAAACTGGTCAGAACACCCAGGCGATGAAGTTCGGTGGCTTTGGATGCAAAGCGAACCAGGGGAAAAAAATAAAATATGTGTATTTGTCAAGAACCGTCCCAACATCCAAAGGGGAAAAGAAGGAAAAAGGCCTATACCCATTTTGTGAGAGTTGCTATTAAAGGTCGCCACGAGAGCTAAGAGAAATGAAATGCCATCCCGGGAACGCGGCCAGCACTCGAAAAAGGGGAGCGCGAAAAAGGAGGAGATCTCGATCCTGTTTTGGTCAAAAAAGGTAAAAATTGACGGGACATAAGAGATTGTAATTTCAGGGAACGAACGATGGGGGGGGGGGAGGAAGACTAATGTAAAGATTCGATTTGGGGAGGGGGGGTTGACGGCCGCCGGGCGAAAAACGCCATCCGAGAGTGCAGTAAACAAAGTAAACGGGAAAAAGGGGGCGAAGTCTGAACGGTGATTGTTTAAAGAGACGGTGTAAGATTCAAAGATTACTGGTCCACTGTGAGAAAAGAGGAGGGCAACACCGGCCTCTGGGGAAAACTGGTAGGAAATGGGATGAGAATCGCGGCGAATTCTTATCGGACGTAGTCATGGTGCCTTAACCCCCATGAAAACAAAAAGAGAAGAACGAAAGGGGGGTGGGCAGACCATCAGCCAGTTGGTGTAGAGATCAGGGCCAAGGGCTTTTCGGAATCCCTAACAAGGTCAATGAACTTCGTCAGGCCCGAGGAGGAGAAGGAAAACTAGATTGCAGCGAAAGTTCTCCTGGGAAGGGTTGGGGGTCAAACAAAGGGAAACCACTTTTACGATTTACTATCACACAGCAGGCAAAGTATCGAACATCATGGCTACTCTTTCCTATAGTCTGAAGGAGGTGCAAAGCTATGGTTTGGCGCAGATTGCATGCCGGGGAAATTCTTAAAAAAGAAAAAACGACAAGGGCTCTAGAAAAAGAAATTATAAAAAGAGATAGACGGTGGCATTGAGCGGTCGGAAATAAGGGGGCGCCCGGTATGCAAGAGGAGAATCCACTCTCCGGTAAAATCACGGAAAAGAGGCAGGCCGCTAGCAAAGGCCAAAAGAGGTGTTGAGGGACGTAAATACGAAGGGTGGTGAAACTTGGAAAAAAGACTGCAAGAAGGGAAATTTCGCTGACTCAAGATTTTGAGTGCTTTATACTAAGAAAGTCGAAGGGAGGAAAGGATTTCAGGAAAGTGCTAAAAAGGGAAAACTTGTCCCCCGCGCCAAAACTGGAGGGATTTGACCCCAACAGGTCCCTAATAGCTGTCTTAGGGGGGGGAAAAACATGAGGAAGTCCGATACGCGACAGGGAATGAACGTCTCCAAAAGAAAACCAAGGTTATCGGTTGAGCGAGATGCCTGGTGTTGCCGCGCTGTGAGACGTGAAAGAGTCCGGAAAGAGCGTGGGACAAGGGGAAAAACCCGTAAAATCGCGTCAAGACTCACGTTTCATTTGTGGGGAAGACCATCTGCGTCTGGCTAGTTGACTGCGGCGTCCCCACCAACGCGCAAACCTTGGAATCTGGTACCTTGAGAGGAAGGGAAAAAGGAAAAAAAAGAAAATCCAGAAAGGTTACTCGCCGCAATTCGCCGAAGAGGGAAACTGTCGAAGGAAAGAAGAAATTGAACGCTCGAATGGCTATCGTGGAGACCCGTCGTCAAGAGCAAGGCGGGCAACGGCAGGGGGGAAATTGAAAGGGGATTGGTCTCGGCGTAGAACGGGGGGTGATAAGTAAAAAGATCAAACATTGGTAAGGGGGCGGGGATAAAAGAAAGTGGAATGGGGGGGGAGAAGGGAAACGCGCTAGACACTTATTCTGCGGAGAACAAGGGGGCTCTGCAATAAACGGACGGGGCAAAAGAGCCGGGGGAGAAAAAAAGCACGAGGATACGGGTGTGTCAAGACGGAAGGTGGAGGAGAAAGGGGAAGGGGGTTATAGTAACAGAGGAGAAAGGGTTTAAGGCTCGTCAAGTCGTCCCTTTGGCCAAAAAATGTGGCACAATGTAAATTCGAGATGAGAAAAATCAATGGTGGCGCGAACGGCAGGGGAAGGGGGACTGAAGGGGGGAAAAAAAGACGGCGATATGAACTTAGAGGATCATGATTCTACTGGTACCAATGGGAGGAGCTGGGGGGAGGATCAAATCCACCTTCTCAAAGTGAAAGGAAAGATAATGATCGGAAAGGATGCGTACATGCAGGGAAAAGGAGGGGGTGAGAATAAAGGAAAGATACTGTATTGGTTCGTTGCACGGGTCAAAAAGAAAAAAAGGACTAAATCATAAGGGGAAGCGGGAAAAGGATAGGGGACCCGCAAAACAAACAGAGGCGCGGGAAGGGAACTCATAGAAAACAGAATTGGAGCAAAACTGAAACCAGTCCGAACTCAAGAAAAAAAGTAAGGTAGCACTGAGGGCACGTGAAAGAAAAAAGCTCACCTTGGAAACACGGAATCTGAAACATGGAGAGTTGGAAAATACAAAAAAAAAAAAAAAGGGAGACCACTCGTTCACCTTAAATGTTTTCGGCTACAGGTAAAATGTTTGGTGTTTCTCGGAAGGGTTGGCCAAGAAGCAACCCCGGTTTTAGGGCTACCGCGGGGGTAGAAAAGAGTAATAACGGAAGGAAAAGAGAGGGGGTAGGGGGGCCGCGTAAGTCCTGGGAAAAGGGGGGGGGTATAAGCCGCTTACACTCTAACTGATTCGGATCAAGAAAAGCAACTTCCCTTCTGGCGGAGAGGAGGTAATCTAGGAAAGAGGGCTCAGGAGTGTGCATTGTTGTTTTGCGTTGAAAAGAAAGGAACAGGTTTGGGTCTGCGCTCCGAGGCAAGAGGGTGATATTGAGGGCTAAAGAAGAAAGTCTACAGAGGTGGGGGGGAGAAAAGTTGTCCATGTTCCGGTAAGAGGGGTCTTCCGAAAACAACCGCCCCCATAAGCGAGTAACTTGAAGTGGACCAACAGGCATATGAGCCGAACCGTTGAAGGACCCTTGCGCATTGCGAAAGAAGACCCGGGTAAAGATATCTTCGGAGGGAGGGAATAAAGTATACACAATCCAAAAGATCCAGCGCGGGATTGACGCTGGAGAGCTCCCTTGCTAATCGACACATAAGAATGGTGGAAGAGATTAACCCATCGGTCAGCAAGCGTGCTCGGTGTGGAAAAACGGCTCGAAAACGCTCCTCCGGTGAATTTGGTGGAAAAAGGTGGGGAAATGTGTTCAAACTACAATTCCGGGGGAAGCCAGAGAGGGGAGAAAGAAAGAGGGATCGGGCCGCTGACCTCGTATCAATCAAACGAGATATGAATTGCTAAAGGAGGGAAGGGAGGGCATTTGGGAAGTGGTCGATATTCGCAAAAAGGAGTTGGGTCACGTAGAAGAAAAAGGAGGACAGGGTCTCAGAGAACAGGGCCAATGCATTACGAAAAATACAAAAAGGGAAGAAGGGGCCAAGGAGTGTTTTCCAATGATTATCTAATCAAACGGGTGAATCATCGGGGGGCGGAAAAACAACAGAAATGGCAACCGCCACTGTTGTAGAAAAGAAGGCCAGTGGCAAGGATCAAATCGGATACCGCTGCCGAAAAGAGAAGAAAGGAAGCAACTTCATTGGAAAAAAAAAAAAGAGAAACCCGCTGCCCAACCGTGCCCATCGTTATCTCCGGAAACTGTAAGGAGAAGAATTATTTCGAGTTTGGACAGGGAGAAAAAGAAAGCAGTTTTCTAAAAAACACGATTCCTGGGCCGTGTAAGAGGGGAATAAGACCACATTTCCCCCGTGCAGAAATTCACCGGGCCAGGGCCGGGGGAGGTGGGTTGCTCAATTGAAAAGAAATTGGGTAAAAACAAGAGGAAAGGATGGGGGTAAAGTCAATGCCACATTCGATGTGGGGGGATCATAACGGAAACTGGGTAAAGGAAAAAGGAAAGATCCATCAAACCGCGCTGGACCGCGCTGGATCAGAAGCGGTAGTTGGATCCTTCGAGATTCAAAAGGGTACGCCGCCGAGAAGAAGGGAACACCGGGTCAGCATCCAGGCAATGGGCAATGGCAAAAAAACCCGGAGGACGGGAAGGGGGCCGTGTGTCAAATTCCTCGAACCCAACTCCTTAGGGGTGGTCATGTTTGTGCGCCCGGAACCCGACGGAAGAAAGAAAGAGAAATCAAACTCGGTCTTTGCAGCGAACTCAAAAGACTGGCATTGGGAGAAAGAGTGCAAGGTTCTCAACAACAATCAACAGTCAACTTCGAAAGGATCCGAAGCAGGGGAGGGGGACCTTTCAGGCGCATAGCACGGAAAAATGAACGGGAAAAGGGTCTTGATCCCCCACAGAATCGGGGAAAGGGAGTTAACGTCCGACAGTTAAAAAGTATTAAGGCCAAGCTACCACCAGCAGAAAATCGCCGGACACTTAGGACAGGAACGAAAGGAGAAGTAACAACAGACACACCCCACAAAGGCGAAACTGTCTTGGAGGGTAAGCTTTGTAAAGCGAAAGAAAACCTCAGGAAGGGAAAGCAAAATGGAGGAAAATAGGGGGTTTGAGAAGTTCGGGAGGTCAAAGGACAATCTCATGTCGTCAGTACTTGCAAAGGGATAGGCGGACCGGGAAGATAGCCGCTAAGGAAACAAAGAAGGGGACAGAGTAAGCTAGTGGGTCATGGGTTAGGGAGTTCAAAAAGAAAGTTTTCATGAAAAGGGCAATGTTCAAACGCCTCGGTTGTTGGAGGGGGAAAAACTGCGGCAACTGCAGACTTCGGGAAAGTTCTTGGTAGGGGGGAAGGGGGACTGGCAACGAACAATAGCTTTCAGCAGATAAACCTGTCAATCAACGGGAAAGAAGAAGTAAGGGGAGAAAAGCATTGCATGTATGGGCTAGGAGAAAGTTTTAAGAAAACTAAGGCTTGCCCCGACATCCGCCCACCGTCAGAAGACTCAAGGGGACTGACTGGAATTCACGAAAACCAAAGGAGGTGGGCTAAAGCGAAAATGTGGGAGGTGCCGGGAGAATTGGAAACAAAAATGAAGGTGTTGCAAATGTCGCCTATGTCGACAGAGTGAATCACTTGAAACCGCGATCTAAAAGCTCAACCAAGGAAAAAAGAAAGAGGCGGAAGGCAACAAGTCAAACCCATTGGAAGTAACCAACTAGGGCCTATTTAAAAAAGGGGAATGAAGAAACGGGAAAGGAACGACTCATCCAAGGCGGGACAAGGACTTGGAAGAGGAAAGCGGAACCATTGCTATTTGTAACTCTTGACCAAGAAAAAAAATCAATGCATAGGTAGGTGACTCTGACGTGACAAGTCCTAAGCCTGTGGAGTCGATCAATCCTTCCCAAGGGGGGGGGGTGACTCGGGAAAAGAAATCTCAAACTGAGATATGGCCCCACGATTTCAAGGGGACCTGCCCTTGAAAACGCTTGAAAAACCAGAAAAGAAGGAATACGAACACCTAGAGACTGATCTCAAACAGGGAGGGGGAGATCAACTCTCAGGGGGTCAAAAGGCTTACAATCTTCGGAATTGAGTTAAAGGGGAGACGAACAGGGGGTAACTTCATCTAAATTTCCGAATTCTCTGGGGTGAAAAACATAAGCTCAACTCGAAAGCCAGAACGTCAGTTAGACCAACCACGCAGCCAAGGGGGGGAAAAGAGAAGGAACAGAGGGGGGAGGGGGGATCATCGCGGTAACGAATCGGGAAAGGGGGGAAATAGTGGACACTGTAGCCAAAAAGACAACACAGTCACTCTCTCAACGATAAAGGGGGAGGAGTTGCGGTCCTCAAGAAAGAAGGAAGAATCTAATGGTTCCTGAAAACCCCCCTTAATGCTCAGAGCTCGCGTTTTGCAAATCCATCGCCTGGAGAAGGAAGAAGAAGTTGGAAAAGGTAAGAAACTGAACAATCCTGGCAGCCTTATACCAACTTCCAAAGGAAAAATAGGGGGGGTTTCGTTCAGAGGGGGAAAGTTTCACACAAGTTTTCAGGGGATTACGAGACAATTAAAAGAAAGTATCGACAAGAAGATTCTAAAACGCAGGGGGTCCGGAAGAGTCTCACCCTAAGGAGGGGGGGGAAAAGGACGCAGGTGCAGAAGAAATCAAATTCTTGAAACGCCAGCTCATGCACACGATCGCATCAACAACACATGGGGAAAGATATAGATCGGGGGGGTCATGGAAGAGATGAAGAGTGCGAACCGGAGCAATCTGCCCACAACGGAAGTGGTAAGGGGCATGAAAAAAAAGAAAACTAATATGTTGTCCCATCTACGGACTGGATTGGGATCGGGTGAGAAAAGGTGTTTGGTTGTAGAAAACTCTGCACGCAAATGAATTGCAAGAGAGTTTGACTGAGAAGGGGAAAGGTAAGGGAAGGAGGACCAAGATTGTTCGTTCCGACCAGAAATTGCCAAGTCCGCGTCGCCACAAATGGCAGGGATTGAAAGAAATAAACTGCAGAGTAGAAGGCGGAGGGGGGGGCCAGGCACAGGAAGAACCGCCGACACCGCGAGGCACGGCCCACGCCATACTGGCTAGGGTAAAGGGGGGGTGACAAGGGGAAAAATATTACCTTTAACTATAGGAGGTAAATAGGAGGGACAAGATGTCCAAAACCACGAAAATCTCGTTCCTACGATCTAACGCATTTTGGCGTGTGGGGGGGAAAAAGAGCAGGGTCTTTAGGGGAACTGAAGAACATACCAACGCGCCAAAAATTTCTTTTTTACATTAGAGAAGTGAAACCATATGGTCGTTCGTCAGTTAGGAGAAATGAGAAGAAGAGGAAGAATGGACAAACTTAAATCGGAGGAGAACTCCGAAGCAATGGAGGGATAATTGAGGGAAAGGGGAGGGTAACCGGTCGGTCCAAGCCTGACCGCTTCAGGTGAAAAGAAAAGTCATGGTATCTAGAGTAGCTCGGGAGGGGAAGAGGCACGAAACCCAGCAGGAGGGAACCTTACAAAAATTGGGGGAGGCTTGTCTATGAGTGGAAAGGGGGTATTTTTTGCCAAAACCCTCCTCTTGCAAATACACATACGAAAGGAGGGGATATTTTTTTTTCTTCCCCATTTTCTGTGCAGCAAAAACATAAAGACAATCAGAACATTTGGGTCGAAGGAGCCACGAGAAGAAGATGGGCCATGTAGTCGTTCGGACCGGGGTTAAGTAAGCGAGACGCAGAAAGGGGGTGGACGAGAAAACGAGTCAATGGTCTTACTTGGCTGCCGACAAGCGCAGGGGGAAAGGAAGGTATTTAAAAGAAGGGCCGAACTCCCAGGTTCAAAGCAAATTGCATTCCTGAAAGTCTAAGGAAATTGACTCGGGGGGCGTGAAGGAGGAGACGGTAAATCTGGTGAAGGGGAGCACGCGTAAGGGATTCAAAAAGGAAATATTAAGCGGAAGCGGCTGTCATAGAATGGACAGAGAAGGGGCTTGGAAGCGATCCGGGGGTAGTAACGGCTTGTGACCACAAGGGGGGCCATTCAAAGGGAAAAAAGGGGACATCCCCGCGTCGAAGCTTGGCCTTCGCCGAAGGGGAAACAAACAAGAGGGAGAGGGGATGAAGTGTCCTGGACATGCAACCTGAGAAAGAAAGAAACTAAAAGGGAGGAAGTACTGGGATCAAGCAGGAAGTTATGCCTGGTGGAAGGGGAGGCACTGGGAACCTGGGCACAGAAGCCCCTGCACGTAATCATTACAGAGGATCCATGGGAAAAAGACCGAAAAGGTTCAAGCCCGTTTGAATTAAATGGTGATGCTGGACACCATGAAAGCGGGGTTTCATGAGTGAAAATCATGAAAAAGACAACCAGGAAGGGAGAAAGGAGGGGGGTTACTCTCCAGTCGCTGAATAAGGTTTCAGGCGATCATAGGGTCTGTTGTGCAGGGAGAGGGAAATCAGGGGAAGGGGAGCAGAGGGTACAGAAAATGAAAAGGTCAAAAGAAAGTAACAAAAAGGCAGGGGGGGCCAGAGGAAAGAAAATTTCTTGAAGGTCAACATACGGCCGTCTCCGGTACAGCCGATTGCTTGTTGGTTGGGGGATTTGAAAGGGGAGCAGGCCGAAGGCACGGGGGGACGGATTGAAGAGTCCGTCGCGCAGCAGCATAGGGGGGGGGGGGGGGAAGGGGGTCCAGCCTGTAAGGGAGGACTCAAACCCCCTTCCCCCATAAGCGTCTTTTTGTGCCGATGAAGTTGTCCCCAACGAATCGGGGCCTCCTAACCGTGGGGGGGTAAGAAAGTGCCGGAGTGCGGTCAGGATTTTCCCAGGATGGACTTAGAACGTTGGATTTATCAAAGAAAAAGAGGAAGGAAGAAAGGATTAGAATGGGATCGCCACCCGGACCGGAAGAAAGAGGGAACAAAAGGAAGTGGGGGACCATTTAAACTAAAAATAAAGGGAAAGAGGGCGAAATTGTGTGCCGTAAGAGGAAACCAGAAAGACAACCGTCTTTTCGGAAAAGGTGTGGGAAAAAAAATTCCCCACGCGGTGTGGATTGTATCCCAGGAATCGGAAACGTAGAAAAGTGAGGCTCTGATTCTCGCTGGGGCCGGGAGAAGGAAGAAAATAACAAAAAAGTTGAAGGAAGAAAGGAGAGTTATAGGGAGGGGGGGGGGATTTATCTAAAAGAAAAAGGGGAGGGGAAAACAATCGGAGTTTCGCACTCATCATATTTGATCAAGGAGGGCCAATGCAGAACAAGGAGACAAGGGGCGACGTTGGAATTCATGTTGGGGCCCTAATTAATAGTCGCTGAAACACACAGGAAGAGGGCATTACATTCTATGATAGGAGGAAAAAAAACAAATACAGAATTGCCAAAAGAACACGGTATCAGAATTCGTGGCAATCCGGGAAATCAGAAATGAAGTAAACGACTATCAACCGGGATGCAAAGAAAGGTGCGATCTCGGGAGATAACGAAAAGGGGGAGAGAGGACCCTTACTGAAATATTGCGATTGATCACTCGGTCACAAACAAACCCATGAATTCCTTTCAAGGGTAAAGGATTAAACGAGGAAAAGCGTCTAAAAAGGCAGTGGAGGAAGGGGGCAACCCACCGGAAAAGAACGGCCGGAACGGGGGTGGGCAATTTAAGGGACCAATTTGAGAACAATCAAGCTGACGATGGGGGGAGGGGAGAATTAAAAGGAAGGAGGGGTAGAATCAGAACGGGCCGGGTGCGTCATTCCAATCGCAATACGCGAGGAATCAGCCGCTGGTCGGGGGAAAGAAGGGCACGTTAAAACCAGAACATCAAGCAAACCGTGCAAGGGGGAAAGAGAAGCAGGGGGAGAAAATGATACGGGAAAAAACGGTGGGTTCGCGAATGCAGGGGGAACTTACAAGAGCAAAAACGCGCTGTGTTTGGGGGGGGAAGGGGAAAAAAAGCTGCCAGGATAAACGAAAAAATATGAGGGGGGCCGAATCGGGGCAAATCATCCACTAAAGGAAGAAGCAGAAGTGTCTTGGGGGAAACCAAACCAACAATGTCAATCGGCAAGCGGAAGAATGTGCATTTTCTGTTGACCAAAAAGACGAGGGAGAATAGGAAAGGGGAAGGAAAGGGGAACCGGGACTCGGATAAAAGAAACAGTTTGGGAAAAAGATTATAGGGGGGGGACAAAAGGATTCCGCGCAACCGAACCAGACCTACCATAAAAGGGGGACACAGAATATGGAGAGTAACAAAAACACCAAGAAAGAAAAGGTTCTTTAGGTAAGCTTGTTCTAAAGGATAAAAATTCAAAAAGGAATGGAAAAGGGGGGTACAGCAAAGGGAAGGTGAACGCTTTTTGGAAAAAGGGGAGGGGGGAGTGCTTCTGGACAAGATTCTTCAGTGATTACGTTCAAACGGGTGTTCCCTGTTCCGATGAAAAAAAGATCATTACAGCGAAGGAGAGGGGCATAAAGCCTGGGTCCTTGGGGTTGAAGTGGTGTCGAAAGTGAAGGAACTGAAAGGGGTTCAATCCTCGCCGGGTTTGGCGGGTCAACCTTCGGGCAGCAAGACGTCGGAACATGGAGAGGGATTGCTTTGGGAGGACAAGCACCGGAAGCCAATACAGACTGGAAGCCATCGAAAACAATCGCGGTTTCTCCATTCCTAAAAGAGGAAGGAGGAAGGATAAACCAGGGAGGGGGGGAAAGAGACGAGGGGGGGGAATCCTCCACAGGCCTGCCAAGTACCAGAAAAAAGGGAAAAGAAAGAAAAAACCGGTCAGCTTAGACAGGGTACTTCACTTTCATTAAACCAAAGGAGAAGGGGGGGAAAAGTAAAGGTCTATATATTCTCGAAAGTTGCCGGCGCTATGTTGGGGAAGCAAGGGAAGGCACGTGGAAAAAAGAGAAACAAGCCAGGTGAATGAAGGGCGGAAAAAAGGCGGAAAAAACCATAGCAACCCGAGCAACAAAACATGTCCCGAGTGCAGTAAACTCTTTAGGACAAAGGGAGGGGAGGGCACATCAAGTCGGACGGAAAAGCGGAACAAGGGGCCTCCGAATACAGGGTTGGGGGGGGGGCCAACGCGTGCCACTCGCACTGACAATGTAGAATTCGAAAAAATATACCCAGGGGGGGGGAAAGGAGGTCTCTCTGGAGCCCCGATCGGCTATCACAAAGGATTAATTCGCCGGAAAAGGAATAGGGTAGATAATCGCAATCAAATGAAGAGTCCTAAAAGAAGAGAAGAGATTCGCGGTTTTGGTCAATTTAAAGTAGGGAATTGGGCGAGTACTGAGGGAGAAAAAACGAACGGCAAATTTGGGACTCATCGAAGGGTTTCCAAGGAAGAAGGGGCGAGGTTGGAGGGGGGTAGACTCCGAAAGAAAAAAGAGGAACAGCCAGAACGCAGAGGGCTTCAACAACCACTGAAAAGGGGGGGTCGATCTTAAAGAGGGGAGTGGGGGTGGGAAAACCGTGTTTCAAATCTTTCATAGAGGGAAATTTCAGCTGCTCACAAACAGATCTCAACCGATATGCTGAAGTCCACGTGGGCTCCTCGAATCGAGGCGGAGAAAAGGAAAGAAGGGGGAAAACCGAAACCCCTTAAAGGCTAAGAAGCAGGGCCTCAGGGTGTCAAGACAATAGCACCGGGGGGTGACCAAGTCGGAAGAGGGGGGAAATTCGGACTTCCTGACACCTCTCCGGAAAGTCGACTGTCTCGAAAACACTGACGAAAAGGCAAAAAACTTCAGGGTCGTGCTATGTTTTGCAAATGGGAAAAAAAACAAAGTTTGGGGATTTACGAAAACTCCACAGAAGGGAAGAACTGGAACTCATTAGTGATACAGGTCCTGTCCTATTCTGGGGGGAGGGCACAGTTGGGGGGGGGAAGGAAATGAAGCAATTCCTACGCTCAGCGACACATGAAAACGGGGGGAGAAAAAAAACAAAAACAATATGAGGAAAAGAGATATCGTGAATGGGAAGAGAGACTCAATGGGACGACGCATCTGCGCCTAGCCCTGAGCCGAAAGAAAGAGGGGAACCCTCGGATCAAGAGAGGGTTAACCGAGAAAAATGGGTGTATTTGTCTGGATCTTAATCCGTAAACTGTGGTGTGGGTAAAGGGTAAAAAAGAGGCACGCAACTAAGGGAATCCTATAAGTGTTGAAGTGGTTAAAGGAGGACAGTCTAAGTCGGGAGGGACTGAGTCAGAGGGGACGAAAGAGCATTGCCAAATTTTCCCTCCACAATGGCATGGATGTGCACCAAAAGCTAAGCTCACTTCATTGGAGGGGGGGAAAGGAAAAAAGACTCGGACGCGAAGCATGCGGGACCTATCAAGGATACTAAAAGAAGGGAAGTTGAAATGAAGGGGGGGTTATCAGGGGGGAGGCTTAGGAAAACGATTAAAGAGCGTTACACCAAACGTATTCCCACCACCTAAATAAAAAAGAAGAAGAGAGAAAACAGGGGGAAGTGGGGGGGGACGCAAAGATCGTTCTTAATAGTTAGACGGGGAGAAAGACAAAAGAAACTCAAAAAGACTGAAAACAGGTACTGAAGTCAACAGGGGGCGTTCTTCGAAAAATCTGAAAATTCTGCCGAGGGGGAGAATTACCAAACCGGATCGATGCATCAAACCATGGGACTGAAGAAGGAAAGTGGGGGGAAAGTTAGTCTGGAGGGAAAAGGAAAAACGTTCGCAGGGGGGGGTAATTCGTGGATAGCCGAGTAGGCGAGGGATGGAAAAAAAAAGCTCAAACAAAAGGTTTAAGGGGGGGCGTGGAGTAGTTGGTAGGGGTGGGGCAGAAATTGAAGGGAAAGGAAAATCCACTGCAAAGGAGGGAAAAAATATTAACAAATGGTTGTCTTGTCGAAACGGAACGGTGGACTCAGGGATCAACCCCGTAACTGTGGAAATCAGAAAATGTGGCTCGTTTCAAAACACTAATTGAAAATCAGGTTCAATTGGGGGGGGAGAACTAGGTCACGTGCGTCCCTTTCTGCCGAATAGCGAACATTGGAAAAAGGAAACCCGAGGGGTCCTGACAAGGAAAAAAAAGGTTTGCGGCGGAGGAAAATTGCATTGTCAGGGACTTCCCATGGAACGGCGAGAGAAAGGGGGAAACTGTGTTGCGGGGAATGAATTGTCCAATGTGAGGTTTGGAAGGATCACGCGTAAAGCCTACATTAAAGGGGGACTAGATGCGGAGGGAATCGGAAGGAGAAAAAGGGGGCGGCGTCAAGAAGGGGAGGGTGCGTCGTTGGGCCCGCCTACAGAAATGCCTTAAGCCCCGCCGATATAGTTGTCCGTCCTACGAAAAAGAAAAAAAAAAAAAACAAGGTCGGCGGGATGACAGATGCACTTATTAAATGAAGGAGGACCTGGAGACCCAAAAGAGAAGAAACGTTGATCAAGCTGTAGTGCCTGGTTGAGGGCACGGTTCACCGTGACCGATCAAGGGGGAAAAAGTAAGACGAAAGTCTGTTCAAAAAAAGACAGCCCAAAAAAAGGGGGGAACGAACCAACTCGGGGGGAAAAAGGAGGGTGCAGTCTTCCCAGGGAGACCTGTGAGTATTTTTACCGCAGGATTGAAACCTAAAATAAAAAAAGCAAAAAGTGGATCGTAAGCCGCTAACATTCGCATGGAAATAATGTGGGGGTTAGTCTGGGGAAAGGGTGCAACGACGTGCCCTCCTGGGACTTTTTATAAACCGCGGAACTCAAAGGAAAAGAGGGGCTCAAGAATTCAAAAACGAAGGAACGGGAGATAGGAGGAAGTCTGAAACCCTGCCGAGAACTCTTTTCAGGGGGGGGGGGGGGTGAGTTGAGCAAGCACGTACTGCGCTCCGAGCAGCGTAGTTTTGCTTATTGGCCGAAAGAAAAGAAGCTTAAGGGAAAAGTGGGGAAGGAGGAAGTCAAGCACACAATTCCCCAGAAAGGGCGGGGGTGGAAAAGGGGGGAAACCCATCTTGCAAAAAAAAAGGGGGGGGAAGAAGTCCATTTCAGCATTTGGGATCAGCCACGGCAAGCTGAGCTGATGATTACCTGGGAAAAGATCCTAATTCAGGAAAAGGAGGGGAAGAACAAGGGGAGGGGAATGCTACCACCCTGACCAGTTAGGAGAAAGGAAAGGGGGGGGGGGAATTGGAACGAAAAAAGGGGGCCATCGTGTCGAAATTGGTGGCGTAAAGCGCGCAACACCAACGAAATTCCTTTTAATTTGTACAGAGGGGGAAAGGGGGGGAAGGGAAGTCACCTGCACGGTGTGAAGAAGGAGGGGTAGACATGAGTAGTGAATAAAAGAAATGAAAGTGGAGGGACGCTTGAGAATTCCACCTAAGGAGAAACGCCAATTGGGGAGATACCGAGCGGTTAGAAGGGAGAGGGGGTATCTGAGAAAGGGAATTAACAGTATGGAGTTTCGGCAGTATCAGGGGAGAGAATTGCACTTGGGAGAAAGGGAGAAGGGGAAAAGGAGTTGTTGGGCCCCGTAAATT
>Ga0179593_1815437_pt1 | contig 31284 bp, 46 predicted proteins | sample CZODoug2_1_08_16_FD_185931 | JGI IMG/M metagenome (GOLD analysis project Ga0179593, IMG submission 185931) | Vadose zone soil fungal communities from Angelo Coast Range Reserve, California, USA - CZODoug2_1_08_16fungal (PacBio error correction) | ecosystem: Environmental > Terrestrial > Soil >...
GGAAGGAGGGGGGGGGCTTGGGCAGGGAGAAAGGGGGGCGTCCTCCTAAAAAAAAAAAAAGGTTCCTTCTACTTGCACGTTTTTATTAAGCATGTCTCGAGCCATGACTTCAGAGAAGAAATTCCCCTAAGCACTCCTTCGGTGAGGCCCACAAGAAGGAGGGAGTGCACGGGGCAGGAGGTCCCCTGGGGGAAAAAAAAAGAGTGGGGGCGGAAACGTGCAGGGAAAGGAAACTTCAAATCTAAATTCGGCTACGCCGCCGAAGGGGAAGAGGGAGGGAAGGCCATGAATCTAAGCGTCGACGGGTGACAGCTGGCGAGGGAATGGACAACTCCTCTAAAATGTCGATCAGCCGCGCTCAGGATGTTGTAAGAAAGGGGAATCCACTAATGTCTGGCGCTCGGAAGCCTCCCTGTTAGGAAACGCCTGGGAAAGTGGGGGGAGCGGGGACGTTTTCGCGGGGAAAACGTCTCCTTTCAGGAAAAGGCACTCCTCTGAAGACAGACAACTCGTAGGCCGATAGCTGAAGGAAAAGGGAACGAGGGTTCTTTTACGCCACAAGGGAAGGGTGGAACCGCCAGCAGTGGCCGAAGGCATGATAAACTAAAATGGGGGGTGCCGTTAATTTGCACGGCAAAAGGCTCCGACGGAAATCCCTCCCTAAGGCATGGAGAAAAGAAAAGCCGGGGTTTGATCCGTACCGCGAGGCAAAAAGGATCAAAAAAACTGGAGCTGTGGGATTCCAAGAGAGGGCTTTTTTTCCAGTACCCTAATTCACCTTTCCTCACGGGGAGTCTGACTTGGCGGAGGGGGAAAAACTCGAAGGGAAAGGAAAAAATAGACCCAGGGTGGCGTTCTTGAAAAAAAGTCACAGATCTTTATTGTAGCTTGGCTGGAAGTGTTGGGAAATTCAAGAGGGGAAAGAAACGTTCAAAGGGTGTGTGGACGGTTTGGAACGGGGGGGGGGGTGTTCTTATTGGGGGGGGCTGATTGTGGGGAAAAAGGGGGGGCCCATGCACGCCTGGAGAGGAAGGAAAGATATAGGGGAAGGGGAAAGCCGGAAAAAAATTGTAGGGTTCCCCTCCACAGGCGGACTTCTTCGGACGAAAACAGTTTTGCCTCGAGGTTGGAACAAGGAGAAGAGGCGAAGGGGGCTTCAGGAGAAAAAGGTGGGCGGCCACCCCAAAACCCGGGTCCTTAAGGAACACCAGCGGAGCCTCCTTCCTAAACAATTTAAAAGAGGGAAAAAGTCGAGGAAGGGAGGGCAATCCAGCAGCTCCTTTCCTAGTGCGGTAGGATCCTGACAGCCCCCAGAGGAGGGAGGGGGCGACAAATTGAAGGAATGGAGAAAATTGAAAAAGTGAAGGCCCCTTTCCCTCCTGGATCACACAAAAGAAAAAAAGAAACAAACAAATCCGAGGGGAAACCAGGAATTAAAGGAAAAGGGCAGGTTGAATGCGCCTACCATCGTCAAGATTATCCTCACTGCGGGGGGGGAAGAAAGAGCATGGATTTCGACAAGAAGGGGTAAGGGGGAGGGGACGTTGGTAGAATCCTGGAGACTAATGTTACTATCCTACAGAAGAGCAAAAGAAGGTGGTACGCGTGTAGGGGTTGTGGAAGGATAGAAAGGGTTCCGGAAAAGGAAGCCCAAGGAAAAAATCTTTTTGGGGAAGATGCATGGGCCAAAGGAGGACCAAGGGCTCAACAAATTGATGACTCGGTCAAAGAAAGGGGGGAAAAGGGGAGAGGGGGGCAAAAAAAAAGGGGGGAAGGAAAAAGAAAGGGCACGGGCCGGCGAGAAAGGGGGAAACTGGGGTGCGTTGTATTTGGTGTAGGAGGAACCCCCCCACTGAGGGCGGAAGGAAAAAGTGAAAAGGGAGATTCGATAGACTATACCAACTACACCAAACAGAAAAAAAAAGGGCGCCCTTGCCCCATCTTATTCGGGGGCCCTCCCAGGCCAAAACAACAGAAGTAAAGAAGAAGCCTTCCGGAGGGCCTGTCCATAAAAAAAGGGAGGGTTGGGGTCATGCAGCCGAAGAGAAAGACCGGCCGCGCTGGTAGGGAAAGGCCTTTTTCCTACACCCCAAGAAGCTAAAGGGGAAAACCCGGGAACCCGAAAAAGAGGGAAAAAAAGGGGAGTGTATAAAGATCTTCATCAGGGGAAAAGGGGTACAGCTCCATGATTCTGTTCTTACCGGAACATTAAAACGTAGGCAAAGTGTCCGACATCACAAGGGGGAGACGATGATCAGGAGGGGGGGAAGTGTTCGACAACCCAAAACTTCACACGACAGCAGAAAAGGGCGAGGTGCATGGTGGAAAAAGAGGGTTTGGGGAGGGGATGCGGAGAAAGACCCAAGGACTCTTCTCAAAAGTTCCATGCTGGCGAGGTTCAGCGCGAACGGGAGAGCGGGCTTTTCAGGAAAAGGGAGAAAAGCGGAACTTAGTAAAAGGAATGCGGTCCTTCTTTATTGCCAAAAACTCTCCCGGGACCAGAATAAAATGACAAGGTGGGGAGGGCGTCAACGGCGAAAGAAACGAGGGGTACTAGGGGGTTTTTCTGCTTTTCGCAGCACAAGAAAAAGGGGGAGCGGGGCAGCTACCGAAGGGAAAAGCGGAACCAAAATCAACAAGACAGCAGAAGAGAGAGGGGACCGCCTATTTCTACAAAACTCACACCCACCCGGAGACTCGGGAGAAAAGAAAGGCGGGGGACACGCTCAAAAGAAGCAAACAATCCGCCCAAAAGGCACTCCCCACCTTCCACCAATCCTTAAAAGGGGTAAGGGGACGACACACTTCACCAGGATTAAGAGGGGACCAAAAAATCAAGCCAAAGAAAAAAAAAGAGGACGAGGTCTTTCAGAAAGAAAGATTCTCACCTTCTACTTTTGGAAGAAGGCCCTTGCGTCCAGTGACACGAGGGACCACGAAGGGGGCCTACGGGGGGAAAGGGAAGGAAGAAAAACTCCACCATGGAAATACATTCCTTACGGGGAGAAGGGAAGCGGACCGTATCAAATTCTTCTACATCGAAGAGGAGCCCCACCGCCGGCGGGAGGAGACAAAAAACCCATAACAGTTTGGGGGGAAAGAGAACGACCGCCATTTTGCGAGCCCGCCTGGTTGCGGCCCGAATCGGATGCGGGAAACGATGAGTGTCACGCGGAGAGAAGGATGGAACTGGGGAAGAGGAAAAAAAAAAGGACGTCTTCCCTCCTTCACGAAAACCTCTGTGAACGGCCACGGGAAGAAAAAAAGGATTGCGCCGCCGAGAAAAGGGAAAAAGAGTCCACTTCGTGACAACCAGCGGTTGGGAACTCAAAATCCACCCAGTCGGCGCGGTGGAGGGGGGTGGAAAACTGGGCGACACGGGACAAAAAAAGGGAGCGCACGGCTCCTGCTCATGGGAAGAAAACGGCTGGGTCGCAAGTGAAAACAAACGATGAATTTCGTCTGTTGAGGGGAAGGGGGAAGTCAACCACGTCAAAAAGAAGGGCAGCATTCAGGGGGAAAAAGAAAAAGTGACAGGCGCCTACCCGTCTTGTTGCATAATCGCCCGGGAGGCCACACAGGGGGGACAACCGATACGAGGAGGAAAAGAAAGGAAAGATCTCTCCCTAGAAAAATCCTACTTCCCCGGACGGGGCGGGAAAGGGGGTCGTCACGTGCAACCCATGGCGGAAGGGGGGACCTAGTACCAGGGACCATAAAAGGGAAAAAACGGAGGAGGAATTTAAACTCGAGAGGAAGGAAAAAATGGCGGTAATTTTTTTCGCGAAAGGGAGCCTAATCAAGAGCGCCAAAAGGGGGAAGAAAGACTTGAAAAAAAAAGAGGGGGGAAGTCACGTGAAGGGGGGAAAGGGGAATCTCTTATATCGGGAAAAAAAAGGGAAGTTACTCCCTTTTCTATTCAATCCTGCGGAAGAGGGGGAGGCAACGCTTTCAAGGGAGTGTTCTGAAGAGGGGAGAGTTAAGGGGAGGCTTTTTCATGCCTTCCTGAAAAAAGTTAGAGAATGTCGTGGGGGCGAAACTACTCCAAAAAGGAAAGGGGTCCGGGGAAAAAAAAGAAGATGCGACATCAGTTTTACGACAACTCCCGCCGACCGAGGATTAAACCTCGAGGGGTGGAAGGGGAAAAAAAAAGATGGTGACGAAATTTGAATAATCTCGAAAAAAACCATTTTATGAGGAACCGGGGGGGGGAAGTCCCAGCCGAAAGGGGGGAAATTGGTAATAGGGATGGAATTCGGGGGGAGTCCTCCTTTCTTTGAACGCCTCTTAGAAATAAGAGAGGGATCCCTCGTGAAAAGATTGAAACAAAAAGAAGGGGTGAGGGGAACCCGAAGGGAGAAAAGGAAGGCATTATCGCTCCAAACGGGAGGGTTTTGCACAGGGGGGGGGGGGGAACGACAGCGTCGGAAGAAATCATATAGAGGGGAAATTGGGAATTACCTCGAGGGGGAAAAGAGGGGAAAGGAGGTTGTCCAGTTGTGGATTAACGGAAGAGGAAATCGAAGGAACCCCAAGGGAAAAAGGACCTTTCTCAGCAGGAAAGAGGATTCTGACTTTCGAAAAGCCTTTTATAATCTGATCAAAGACAAAAAAGGGGGGAGCAGGAAAGGGGGCCCCGCCTTCACGATGAGAGGGGAAGGGGGTGGTTAGAGGATCTTAATCCTTGTCTTAGTCCAACACCAGCGTAAGGGATTTTGGGGGAGGGGGAAGTGTGTTGACTTTGGGGGGGGGAGGATTTTTGTTGGAGCCCATTTCACCTTCGCGAGACTTTTTGGGTGAGAAAAATCCCTGAGATTGGTCCGACATAGGGAGGGGAAGAAAAAAGGAGAGATCAGTTGGGGGGAGGGGAAAAAGGGGGTGGGAACGGTTTTCACGGGAGCAGTAGAATTCCCCTCGTCCTAAACACTATACTTTCTTCACAAAAACACTGGATTACTCAAATGAGGGAAGAAAGACGCCCGAGGAAAAGACGAAAAAACGGGTCATTTTATACCAGGGGGGAAACGCAAATATCTTAACCCGAGTCATCCGAAAAGCGGAAGAAAAAACGGTCCCCTCCGGGGACCTGAGCATCTGGGGGGGAGTCAAGAAGAAGGAATTGCTCAAAAAGGGGGAAGGAAAAGCTTCCTTGTTCCTCCGTATTAATCCTCACCTACAAAAAATCAAGGGTCACACAAATGAAACTCGCGGGGACTATAACATTGGGGAAAGGGGGAAGGTTTTCCAAAAAGCATTATCCGAAGTCGGGGGACGGGCCTAGAATTTTGAGAAAAGGAAGGGAGAAAAATTGAATGGGAAAGAAAACGCGTTGTTCCCCACTAATCAAGTCTCTCTTAACGATCAGACATCCCAGAAAACCGTTGTCGACGCGTGTAGGAAGAAAGGGGAAAAAGCTAATTGGGGGAGAAAAAAAAAAAAAAAGAACAGCCCAGCGAGAGAAATTGTTTGGAATCTGCATGTGCCCATTCGAAAACCCCCGTCAGGAAGTATTAGGGTATAGGGGGAGGGCAAAGGGCAAAGTGCAGCGGGGGGGAAAGGGAAGGGAGGGCCTCGTCGGAGGGAGGGGAGTGGGGGGTAGAGTGGAAGAAAATCTCTCTCAAACACCCCAACTCGGGATCTATATACTATCCACGACAAGCAAGGGGGGGACAAAAAATTGACGACGATCGGCCAGGGAATTGCTTCAAAGGAAAAGAAAAACCTCCTTCCCGAGAAAAAGGAGAAGGTTCATCAATTTGATCGGCAAAAGATGTTTGTTTCTACGCCCCGCTCAGGGAGGGTGGGAGTTGCGTTTCCGGGAAAACACAAACTTAAAAAGGAGAAAGAGGATGAGTATCGGATGTAGGGGAAGAGGAGCGCGACATTGAACCTTTCTCCATTAGTCGTGTGGGGGGGGAAACGATGAGGACCTGACCATGAAACAGTCGCCTTTAGGGGAGAGGGAGGAGGCAAAACAACGACCGTGCAGGGAGAAAGGGGGGAAAAACTCCCACGATCCTTCAATAGTGAAAAATAACCGGGGTGGAAGGTTTAACAGAGTATGGGGGGATTCTTACTCTACCGAGGGAAAAGGAAGCTTCATAAAATCAGACCAGAGACAGGGGAAGAAGGAGTCGTATTTCAGTTTGAGAAGGGGGGAGAAACGAGGACCGTCTTCTACCATAATTGCCCCCCTTAACTCTCGACTTGGAAATCTTGGAAATTATAACTGGATGAAAAAAGGAAGGGGGGGGGGAAAGGATAAAGGGGAAAAAGTAAGGAAAGAATTTGGTAGAGGGGGTGTGGCTTCGTCCATCTCCATCCCAAACGGAGGCAGAAAGAAGGTCACACGTGGTCAAAATCTGGGAAAGAGGAAGAAAACAAAAGCTACCCTACGGAAGAAGAGGGCTACAATCTGGGGGAAGATCCTCAACAACCCGATTCACCTTGGGTTGGGGGGGGGGGGGTGGGGGGGGGGGGGGGGGGGGGGGGGGGGGGGGGGGGGGTGTTGGTTGTGGGGGGGGGGGGGGGGGGAAGTTACACTCTCCCCCCCAAAAAACCCCTCCGCAAAAAGCACCATCCTGCCACCAGATTAAACATTTGAGAAAAGACGGGAAAAAAAAAAGGCTTCCATGGGGAAAGGAAGCCCTCCAATCTCCCTAAACCCAAGAAAAAAAAATGCCTCCACACAGGGTAAAGTGTATCATATTCGCACCTGCGAGGGGGAAGGGGACCGTCATACGACAGGAACTTCGTGGGGGAGATCGCACACATCATGGGAACCTATCAAGCTCCTGGAAAAAGAAAAAGGAGGAGCTGCCTCGCGGTACGAATCCAACCCAGGAGGGAGGACCAAAATTACTGGGATATAAAGGGAGGGAGAAGATCTCGTGGGAAAAAGCCACCCCAATACCATTTTTGGGCTCCATTTGAGACGAAGGGGAGTTACCACTACCAAGGAAGGGGGAACAGGCTTTTAAATGAGTTTAACTCTTGAAAAAAGTCCTTTTATGTCTGCCATAGTGAACCCTGGGAAAAAATAAGGTCCCCAAAAAAAGGAAACGAGGCCCCTCGCCTGAAAGGGGGGGCGTTAATCTAACATTTATGAAGACGATCCGGGGTAAACGGGAAGGAAACAGAGGTGTGCCAAAAAAAAAAAAAAAAGAACCAGGAGCTGGGGGAGAGCGGGCGGGGGGAAAGAAAACGCCCGCCACTTCAAAATAAAAAAAGGGCTCACTTCGGAAGAGACAATAGGAAGGAAGCGCACAAGATTCCTCTTCTTGTGAGAAGGAAACTGAACCTTCAGTAATTGAAAAGAAAAGAAAAGGGTTAAAAGGACCACCTCCAAAGCCGTGTTCCTGACCTTGCAATAGTGGAAAAGGGATGGGCGCCCGCAGGGAGGACAAGAAAAAACAAGCCCAGAAATTTGGGAGGAAGGAATTCAGTTCTCATATCGTATCGCGAAAGAGACAGGAGGAATAAAACTTTCTTAAAGAGAAAAAAAAAAGGACGAAGGGAGAGAAGAGCCCCTACCTGGGAGAAGGGAAGAGGCAGGAATCTCTCTCACAACACACGGAGGATGAAATCTTTTTTCAGGAAGGGAGGGGACTGGGTTGCGCAGAGAAAGGGGAAGAAAGAAAATTTGGAACGGGGAGTTTCCTCCGCGAAGAGAAGAGAAGAGGAACGGTCCCTTACTAGAAATTCGTCTTGATTGAAGGGGGAGAGGCAATCCTTGAAACAAAGTTAGGAGAGGGGAAGGGGTACTTAATGGGAGAAAACGGCGTTCGTTTCGAAGGCGTGTTCTACGGCACTGAAGGAGAAAGGGCCGGTGTTTCAAGGAGAAATAAGGGGGAACGAGAGCTGAGCAAAAAGAATGCGCCCGTTGCTCTTCGAATTTACGCTGAGACACCGGGGGTTACAAAGAAAAGGGACGCGCTTCGCGAGGAGGTGGAAGGTTGCGGGTGTCCCCACCTATGATTTTAACGGAAAGCGGAAAAAAGAGAGGAGGCGCAAATCCATGTGGGGGGAGGAACAGAACGGGGGGGGGGAATCGGGAAGGGGGAGACTTAAGTAGGGGGAAAAGCACGGTCCGTTTTCTACCAGAAACCTCCCCTTAGTGTCTAGAGGGAGTACCACTCCAGAAGCGTGCCGTAAACCAACAGGAAGGAAACGACCAGCATTTTGTCTCCACATGGAAAATTTTCTTGGGGGGGAGGGACCGTTATTTGCAAGGAATCGGGAAGAGGGGGGGGGGGGGCGGGTTGTGTCCCGGGAGATTGAGACTAACTCCTTGTTTGGGAAAAAACAATCGCCGTCAGGAATTTTTTGGAAAAAGGCAGGGTTAGAGGGGGGGATTCCACGGGGAAAAAAGGGAAAAAAATTGCGTCCGTGGAAAGGACCACAATGACCACCACCAAAAAAGGAAGGAGGCTGACTGGGCGACTGGAACAACCAAAGTGTATCCATAAAAACTGGGAGGTGCTGAAATCCCGCACGAAGGGGAACTTGAGAGGGTGATGGATTTTGGGGGAAATGACCCCTCGTAAATCCTGGTGGTAACTCCCATCGTAAGGGGGGGGGGGGGAGTGGGAAGGATGGGGGAAGGGGGGGGAGGGAAGTGTTGTGGGAAAAACAGTGCACCTGGAGGAAAGAGAAGGGGTTGTTTTGAGGATATAAAGGTCACTCCACAGGCGCGATCGAGGTGGAGGGGGGAGGCTGAAGGGGGGGGAAAGGGGCCCTGAAAAGGGGCGTAGAGAAAAAAAGAGGGCTGTCTTCGAAAAGCACAAAAACCGGTATTACCAAAAGAGGAACGAAAACTTCCGGAGAAAAAGGACCAACTTGGCATGAGAAAAAGAGAGGGAACTCGGACGAAAGGGAGAAGTTTCAATACTTTTAGACTAATTCCTCGTGAGGGGAACGCCTGATAACTTACAATAAGAGAGGGCCCGCGGAAAGGGGAAGGTGATAACATTGAAGAAGGGAGGAAAAAGTGGCCCTGCCTGCATTCTCAGGCAGAAAAAGGACACCAATTAAATATCACGGGGGGGGGAACGATGATTTACAAAAAAAAGGGGAAAGTACCATATTGGCGGGGAGAAAAAAAAAAAGAAAAATTATCCCCAAAGGGAGGGGGAGAGCCTCTCGCTCCATTGGGGTAATTGTCAGGTCAAGGATCGGAGGGGAGGTCAAAAGGATCGGGAGGGGAAAGTCAAGGACGCGCTGTAAAGAACGAAGAGAACTTTGTCCGACGTGGAAGGGGAAAGGGGAGTAAGAGCTCTTTGTTCTTGCAAGAAAACGAAACTTCCACAAAGCACGCCGCGGCGGAGTAGACACCCCCAGGGGGGGAAGAGGAGGGGGATTCAAAAGGGAAACAGTCAGAGGGGTGTATAGGGACGGAGGGGGGGGGGGGGGGGGAGGGAACGTCATCTTTCCTAATACGCTGTGAACCCGTTTTTTTCTTGTTTTGGGGATATTACGGAAAAGGGGGGCGGTGACCTCAACAAAAAGGTTAGATGAAATAGAGAAAAGAAAAAAAAAAAACCACGGGACCAACAAAGGAAGAGGAGGGGGGGAACCGCTTCTTCGGGACGCCCATACCAACCACCCCTTAAAAGGAAGGAATGGAGAAAGTCCTAAAAGGGGGGGAAAAGGAGGGAAAAAATGGGGCATTCAAGCGAAGAGAAAAAGGGGAGAAGAGGTGGCGGGGAGGGGAAGCCTCTCTAACCTGTACCCCCAGGAAAAAAGTGAAAAACGGAGGCGGGGGGAGAGGAATATGATGGTTAGGGAATTCTCCAGGAGGAGGGGGGGGGGGAGGCCGATTCTTACCTTACCATGGGTCGACAATAACAATGGAGGAGAGAGCCCCCAAAAAGGGGGGGAGGAAAAATTGGTGAAGAGAAGGAAAGAGAATCGTGCCCAATAAATTTTCATGTTTGGAATCGGAGGGGGGGAGGTGAAGGAAAGAGGAAAGGACAGAGAAAATCTCAAAGGGGAAAAGAAAAAAAAAAGGACGTTCTCATTTTCGCTCTACGGGAAAAAGGTGTCAGTTATCCAGCGGAAAGAGGACAGGCGTCCTCCAGAACTGCCTGTGGACGGGGACAAGAAGGGTTCCGCACCGAGGGGACGCTTACCTTTCTAAAAGATGGACGTATGCTACTACTGAAGGGAAGAGGCACGCATGGGTAAGATGGGTTTGATGGAGAAGACTCTCGGGCGAAAAAAAGGAAGAGGACTTTTCCTAAGGCCACCTTCACAACAGAGAAGAAATAGATCTCCCGGGGCGAATTCGACAAGAAAAAAAAAAAAAAAAAAAAAGAACAACAAGGGAAAAGAAGGGGTATTACGCTCCATTTCACCAAGCTCAAACCCCAATCCAAAAACGAACAATCCGCAAAAAGAAAGTAACACCAGGAAAGGGGGGAGGGAGTGGGAACTACGCCTTAAAAAAGGAAGAAGAGTGGAATTTCGCAAAATCCAGCAAAAAATCATCTTTACTGCGGGAGGAAAAAAAAAAAAATGGGAGTGGATCAGATGAGCGAGGGGGTGCAGGAGCCCCTTAAAAAAAAAAGAATTTTACAACCAAAAGCAAACAAGCTTTCCAGCGGAAGGTGGAGAAAAACTATAATCTAATGGAGAAGGGGAGATAAGTGCGGTAACTGTATCAACCCGGCGGAGCTCATTTCGGGGCCAAAAAGAGGAACCAGAAGAAATGTCTCGTAACGGCAAACCCTAGGGGGGAAAAGGGGAGGAAGTGCCGACCCTCCATTTGGAGAATCACTCCCCCTGAATTGGTGGGGGAGGTAAGGAGGAGGCAAGGGCTTTCATCGAGGAAGGGGGAAAAGCAGAACTACGGCAGAAAGGGAGAAAAAAGGAAAAACTCTACGGTAGGAAAAAGAAGAAAACTTCACTCTTCCATCTCCTGATAATCCATAACATTGATTGGGGAGGGAGGAACCAGACGAGGATTTCACATTTCAGGGGAAGAAAGGTGTGCCAAAAAGGAAAGGGAATGAAGCCTCTGGCTCGAAGGGAGGGAAGGAGTCTCCATCGTCAAGAAAAATGTCGCAGTCTCAAAAAAGCGGAAAATGGCGCCGGATCCAGGAAGGGGAAAAAGGATCCGAGGGAAAAAGGGGGGGGAAGGATCAACCAGCACGTTTCCGAAAAAACGACCCGGTTGCAGCATTCTCGTCACCGAAGGAAAAAGTGCAAGCGTGTCCTAAAGGTAGGGGGGACGCGCTTGAAAAGAAAAGAATCTAAGTGGGGGAAAAGGAATTCAGGCGGTCCCTTTAATAAGGACGGGGGGGGGAAAGAAAGCAGGCGGAGAAAAGGGAGGAAGACTGGAAGGCGTCGGTCGGAAGAGGGAGAGGCCGCAAACCAAAAAGGACGCAACACTCAAATTTACCTGCAAGGAGGTCAAAAGGGAAGATCTCTCAAAAAAAAAAAAGGAGGAAAGAGAGAGGAGGAGGGTGGGAATGGAATTTATGGGAGGAGGGAGGAAAGGGCGACACGAGAAATATTCGACAAGGAGAATTATACTTAATTTTATTACTCAGGGAAGAGAAAGGAAATCTATTAGAAGTGGGGGGGGGGAGGGGGACCAAATTCAGGGGGGGGAGCCCTTTTTAAAGCTTGTGCACAATAAAGTAGGCCACTTGCAAGGGGAGGGGAAATTTCAAGGGGAGCTGATTTGGGGGAGGAAAGGAGGGATCCTTCCTTGAGGTTCTTTTTGAACTGCGAAAAAAGAAAGATAGGAGCAGGCACTTCCCAAGGACCGGAAAAAAAACTCAATCCCCAAGGAGAACCAAGGGACAAAACGCCCGCGCAGGGGGGGGACAAGACCTCTCTCCTTTGTGGGTGTCCCCCCGATGGTGATGTGAAAAAAGAAAAGCGGGGTTAGAAAGGGGAGAAGCATTAGTAAGTCAAGGGAAGCGGGAAAATCTTGAGTTGGAGAGGGAAAGGGGGGGGGAAAAAGGAGGGAGCAGTTCTTGTCTACCAGGAAATAGTGTCGCTCGCGCGTTCAACAAAAGAAAAAGCAGGATCCGAAGTCTTGTAAGAAAGTGGTAGACGAAAAGAGGAGGGATTCATGATGAAGAAAAGGGGTGGGTGGACTTGTTTGGAACGATCAGCCCGAGGGAAGGGAGGGGGTCTCCGGAAACTAACGAAAAAAAGGGAGAAAAGGAAACGCCGTAAGGAAGGGGGGGCTGTTATAGTTTGTATTCCACGGAAAAACCCGTCCTTCCCCCGTCGAAAAGGAAAGGGCAACATTTCCTCACTTGATCGAAAAAAAGGGAAGGGAACGGGGGTGAGGAAAGGGGGGGGGGAGGCTGAAAGCCCTCCGTCAAAAAGAAAGATGGGGGGGAAGATGGCCGTTATTTTTTACATTCACGCGCAGAAGGGACTCCAGCTTAAGTATGGTGGAAGGGGAGGATTGGAAAGGGTGCGGGAAGGGGAGGTTGTTCGATTGGGGTTGAAAAGTCCCCGATATCGCCGGGGGGGGGGGGTGAAGAAGATCCTTAAAAGAGGGGAGGAAAAAACCACAGCGGAAGGAGAAAAGTCAAGGCTTGTGGGAAGGGGCAGTATGTTGACCAGATTAGGCCATAACGTGGGGAGAGAAAAAGAGCTGGGAGAAAGCCCAAAAACCAGGAGGAAGAAATTACTTGAAAAAAAAAAAAGAAAAAAAAGAGGAAGGAAAAAGTAGCAAAAAAAAAAAAAAAAAAAAAAAAAAAAAAAAGAATATAAAAAAAAAAAAAAAAAAAAAAAAAAGAAAAAAAAGAAAAAAAAAAAAAAAAAAAAAAGGGAAAATCAAAAAGGGGGGCATTTTATCAAGGGGGATAGGAAAGGTAGTCGTAACCTTCTCCTTTATTCCATCTCCTCATTACTTTTATAGAATACAGTTCTGCCCGAAGGAAATAAGAAAAAAAGATTAATTAAGCAACGAAAAGGATATTGCGGGAGAGGAAGGAATCCGTCTTCTCCTGCAGAACCAAACATTAACTCGCCTTTATGGAGAAAAATGCACGGTGGATTCGCCTAAATCGTGGGATGGTACTCCAATAAAGGGTGGGAAGAGAATACCTCTCCATTGTATTAAAGAAAAGGAGGTAATGGGAAGTTCTCATCTGCGTGGTACAAGAATCAAGTGAGGACTTAAGAGCAAGGAAGAAAATAAGAAAAGAACGTTGTCGACTCGGGGGTAGGGGGGAAAAAGGGGAGGAGGGGCTTTGTGTCTGGCAATCCCGTTCACAACCTCCGAGGGAGGACACAAAGATTTTTTGGAAGGAAAAGAAAAAACCATGCTTTGACTCAAGCCCAAAAAAAAAGACCGTCAAGGAAAGGGAAGGGGACCCTTTCTGTCACCGGCATCGTGAAGTCCTATCTTCGTCAATGGGGGCGCCAGGGGGAAGGGAAGTGTGGTAAGAAGGCAAACTGGGGAGAAAAAAAAAACAGGAAGGGAGGAGAAAGATAGATATTGAAAAAGAAGGGGAGCAACTACACAGGTTGTGGTGGTTTGGGGGGGGGGGGGGGGTACGGACAAAAATTGGGAAACGGAGAACGGCCACCGGGGCACAAAAAGACGGGAAAAGTGGGGGGGGGGAACGCGCAAAAAAAAAAAAAAAGAAGACCATTCATTACTGTTTACTTTCAAGAAGGGGGGACCCAAGCTTCCAACCCGATTTTGTGTACGTAACTGAGAAGCGTCTTTGGAGGTGGAGTTGAAAGGGAGGTACACCGAAAACAGAAGATCCGGAAAAAGAAAAACGTTTCTGACAACTTCTGCGGGGTAGTTCATCTCTAAACAATTGGAAAAAGGGGGAAAAAGGAAGGGGGGTACCAACGAAGGGATGAGAACTGATTCCCCAAAGAAGAAAAAAAAGAAAGAAGAATAAAAACGAACGGGGGGAGGGAAGGGAAGGGGGGGGCGACCACTCCCACTATGGTGGAAATCTTTCCCAATAAACCTCTATTTAGAGAATCATGTTGTCAAGGAGGAGGGAAAAGGGGGGAAGGAAAAGTTAAGCGTACATAAAGAGAGCCATGCCATCGAACCTTGGATCGATCTCGGGGGAATGGGAAAAAAAAAAGGTCAGCAGAAAGACGGGGAAGGGGAATATCGGTGAAAAAGAGGATGTTCCGAGAAGGGAAGGGAAGGGAGTGACAAGGTGTTTTAGGGTCCTTAATTCAGCCATTTGGTACTAGGGGGGTTGAGAAAATCCAGAGAGCAGAAAAAAACCAACTTAGGAAAGAAGGGGTCAACACAAGAGAAAAAGAAAAGATAAATCGAATCCCCTCTGATCGCGAAACTCCTATTCTACAGCTGGGAAAAAGAAAAAAAAAAAGGCTATACTCGGGATAAAGAAAGAAAAGTGGGAAACAAGAAGAAAACCGAAAAAAGAAAAAGCACCATCCTCCCACCTCCACCAGGGGGGGGTGTGACGACTCATCAAACCAGGAGGGGGGGCAAAAAAGAAAGACAGCTCCCTAAAAAAAAGACAAAAAGGGAGAGTCTAAAGGAGGAGAAAGGACGACTGGTGTGTTAAAAGGAAAAAAGCCCTCGATCACTCTGAAGGGGACCACTAATTTGGCACGAAGAAAAGGGAAGGTAATCCACAAAAGAAAAAACGGTCATTAAATGGAAGGGGAAAAAAAGACGTTCTTCTCCAAGAGAGGGGAGGGAGGACCCCCCTCCGCCCGTCCCACTCACGAAACACTCCCAAAAGGGTGGAGCATCAAGAAGGCCAAAAAGTCAACCAATTGCTGGAAATCCTGGTGGCGTAAAGAAAGGAGGACGGTCATCGATGAGTGAACGAGGGAAAATTCACTCCTGAACCCTGGAAAAAAAAGAAAACATGGAGAAAAACGTAGTAAAAACAAGTAAAATCAACAAGAAAAGGGAAGGACAGACGTTACTGGGGAGGGGAAAGAAACTTTGATTTCGCCGAACAACATTCTTTGATTCCACCTCGGGAAAGCAAAAAGACAAACAGGATGAGCGGGAAGGGAAAAGACATCAGGGAGTTGGAAAAAGGAGCATCTTCAAAAATTCTCACTTCTGCCAAATAGGAAAGTGGAGAGAGGAAAGGGTTCGCAAAAAAAAGTTCGCTTTGGGGAAGGGGAGGGAACGGTTTTCCTCTCCAAACCATCCGGGTCCAGCATTCAAGAGAAAAAAAAGTGTAAAAGCGGGCCTACCATAGGGGGAAAAGGGTCTTGGGAAGAGGGGCCCCGTGCGGAAAGAAAAGGTTGCAACTATATCCCCAAAAAGTCCCACCGATAAGTGGGGAGAGAACTTAAAGACTGGGAAAAGGTCAGAAAAGGACAACTGGACGGGGAGGAAAGAGGTCTCGGCGCAACCCAGGCATTACCTGCAAAAGAAGGAAGGGAAGAGAGCTCCAAAAAAAAAAAGGGAGGAAAAGGCGAATAGATTTGCAGGTAAGGGAAGGGAACCCCTGTGTTTCTCCTAAGACATTCCCGTGAAGTGGAAGCAGGGAAAAAAAAACTGACGAGGAGAAGTAGGGGAAGATCGTATAGCTTGCCAAAAGAGGGCTATTCAAGCCTTCGGGAGGAACAAAAGAGAAACAGCAGGGAACGTTCAGGTGAAAGGAAAAAGGCCAGGACAACAAAGGTAAAAAGGGGAAGGGGGGGGGGCGAAAACTTGCTGGGGGGGAAAACTTCTGCAACTCGAAATTAAAAAGTTGAACTTCCCAAAAAAAGGAGCTGAAAAAGCCGCATGCGACAAAAGGAAAGACTGCGGGCTGAAAGAGGAAAAGACCATTTTGGACAACAAAGAAAGAAAAGAAGGGCTTCCATCCCTCTCTAAGGGGGATGTTGAATCCACGAAATGTGAAAAGGAAAGGAGAGGGCGGCGCAGCAAGGGGTCCGAAAGGGGGAAGGGAGGGGGGGGAAATCTTGAGGGGGGGAGCTGAATTCTCCTGTCGCCGGCAGAAAAGGGGGGAACGAAGCTTCATACAGAAAAAAAAAGGGGCACCGAATCCGAAAGATAGGGGGGAGAGAATAATCCGAATGAAGGAAACCCATGCCGGTGTATTGAACCGCCAAGGGTCGGCATGATTCCTCCCCAAAAGGGGGGGGGGGGGGAGGTTGCCTTGAGGGGGAAGCAATAACTTAGAAAAGGGAACAAGAGGGGAGAGAAGAAATCCTGGGTGGGGGGGGGGGAAGGCGATTCAATCTCCGTAAAACATTGATCTTTTATAGGGGGGAAGCAAGAGTAAGCAGGGTGGAAAAAGACCCCAAAAAAATGGGAAAAAAGTTCCGCACGGGGAGAGGGAGAGTGGGGACTTTTCTTACCTATAAATCTTATCCAATACCCATTGGGCAGTGGGGAAAAGACCGTCACGATGATCTGGAGGGGGGGAAAGACTTTCTATAAAAAAAAAGGGTTGAAGGTCTTCGTCCACACAAAGAAAGAGGGAGGGGGGGGGGGGAGTGTTGTATTTTTTCTTTTTCGGAGGGTTCTCGTTTCCACATGCAAAGACCCACCCGGATAGACGGTTTGGGAGAAGAATGAAACAAGATGTTCGGGAAAAGGAGGGGGGCTATCTAGTGATGGAGAGGATTCTTCTTTTTGAAAGTGACCCCGAGGATATTCCCCTAGAGCGTGGGGGGGACGGGTGCGCCAATAGATGGATGGAAACAAACATGTATGGCGAAGAAAAGGGATAGCCTAACTTCCTAAACCCAAGGAAGGGGGTAAGGGGTCCCAATCTCTTAACCTTCAAAGGGAAACCTCATTACTGGGTAGAAAGAAGAGAAAAATAGGGGCTTCCCGCCTGACTAAACTAAAAGAAAGCTAGTCTAGTAAAGGAAGCAGAAAAGAAAATGGAGAAGTGCTGAAGCAGGAAAAAAAGAGTCCTCATTCACACCGAAAACCCCAAAGTATTGGTCACGAGGAGGAACGGTTGAGGGAAAAGGATAAAAAAAGGTCGTGGGGGGGGGGGGAGAAGGCTCCATTTGATGTCTACCAAGTACTTGTCAGTCGAGGTCCATGAGGGAAAGGGGGTCAACAAAACGAATCCTGGATACGTGAAGGGGAAAAAAGGAAAAACGAGAAAACTACATGGCCAGGGGAGGAAGGAAAGGTCCTGGGTGAAAAGGGGGGGGGCCAAGCCCTGGTGTCGAAACGCAACGCCAAAGTTTTTTAAGCTGCCATGGGAACAGGCGGGCAATTGAAAGACCAGGCCCCCCGTCAAGGAAGGGTACAGGGGGGGAAGGAGGGGGGGGGGGGGGGGGAGGGCCTCACCTGGGAACGAAAAAGTAAGGGGTCGGAAGGGTTGCCAAGGGGGGGGAAGGGGGGGAGAAAAATTCTATCGAACGATCTCTCTCCGATTTCGATTCACGATAGACTATAAAAAAGGAAGAAACAACGGGGCCACCATGACTACGAAGGAAAAAAACCGGTCTGGAGGGGACGAAAACCCCCCCAAGAAGAAGAAGGGTGTCCGGGAAACAGCCTGCATCTTCCAAAAAAAGAAAATGGGGGGTAGGAAAAAAAGGGACGAAGGGGAGGTTTCGGTGGGGCGAAAGAGAATAAAAAAGGGACCCGACCTGAAACAGGAAGGCCGATGTATCGGATGTCTGATCGTGAAACCTTCTTCCCAGATTAGGTGGAGAAAAAGCCAGATGCTTAATTAATCGCTAAAAATGGGGGAGGAGATTCTGATAAAACAAGGGATTGATCATTTTATTTGCACAAACTACTTAAAAAGGGGAAAATACGGAGAGTTTGACATGGGGGACGATGTGGTTGGGGGCGGTTGCAGGAAAGGAAAGGGGAGCGTCAAAGCAAGGAGGGGGGAAGAACTCGCGTCTAATTTCAGAATCTTGATTGGCAGGAGGAAAAGAACCAGGACCTTCGTAGGAACAGAGAAAAAATGAGTTTAGAAAAAGGAGATGAAGGGGGTTTTCCGCGAGAAATTATCCTGGATAAAAGGGGGAGTCTACGACGGGCTGTTCCACGTAGGGGGGAAAAGCATGGGGACTCCGTGTTTGGGGGGGGGGGGAGCGCAGAGAGAGGGCGCAGCCAGCCCACGTAGAAGGTTCCTCTACTACCGTGGGTAGAAACGTTCAACCATCAGAAAAAAGAGAAAGAACTGAAGCCTGGAAAACTAGGGGCGAACATCTTTGGGAGGAGAAGGAAAGGAAGGGAGATCTCGTCTACGCTCCAGGTGCACGGGGCGCGAAACCAACAAGAAGAAAAAAAAGACGCCAACCCGCCACCAGTCCGAACAAAAAAAAAAAATCCGGTGGGGGAAAAGGCTGCACAGGGAATTTCCAAAGAAAACAAAAAAAAAAAAAAAAAAATACAGCTCACTCGTGACCGCGGGCTTTCGAAAAAAAAAGGGGCACCTGCGACTGGGGTTTCCAGTCTCAAAAAGGAACGAAGGGGAGAGGTCAAGTGCGTAACTTTTACAGGAGGGGGGGGGGAAATGGGGTCAAAGACGGCACAGAGAAAAAAAAAGGAACATTCCTGAAGAGCGATTAAAATCGAAGGAAAAAGAAAAGAAGTTCGTCAAAGCAGAAAGGGGGGGGGGGGAACCCACCTCCGGCCTAGATGCTCGTTCACCAAAAGGCAACAAAAAAAAAAAAAAGACCAGGGGGGTTATCATTCATGACGGAAAGAGAACAGGCTGTCAGTACGAAAAAAAATTCGGATCAGGAGGGAAAGGAGTGTAACTCGTCGATTCTACACGGGGGAAAGCTTCTTTACCCCTGGGACAGCCACCTAAAGGGGGAAAGTTAGTGGGGGCCAACTTAGAAAAAAAGGGAGGAGGGGTACTCCTAACAAAAGGGGGAGCCGCCCGAGATGACGACAGGGATTCCACATCCTGTGGGGGCCAAAAAAAAAAAAGGAGACGGGATGAGCCTCGAGGAGGGAGGTGTCAAACGTCGGATAAAGTGAAGAGGAGGAAAGAAGCATCTCATGGCGCCTGAGGAAGAGAGAGGGAGAGGTCACACGACCTTCTCTAATGTTCGGGGTGTGTCCGTCCCAACACGAGAAAAAAAAAAGGTGGAAGCATTTCCTTCCACCTGAAAGAAGGGGAAATAAGTCGGGGAGGGAAAAGACAAAAAGGATTCCCTCAAGCAAGCTATACTATATGAAAAGCCTAATTACTGATCTCGAAAGAAGAAATAAAAAGTCTTAAAGGACTAAGAAAAACGGACGTCGCAAAAGAAAAAAAAGAGAAGGGCTCCCCACCCAAGAAAAGAAATTCGCCTAATCTCTCTCAAAAAATGGGAAAAAAATAGGAGAGAGTACTTCTAAGGAGGTAGGGAAAAGTGGAGGTAGCGCCCAGGTGAAGAAGGGGACAAGACTTCCCGGGTTAAGCACTTTTTATGAAAAGCACTTTAGAAGTGGACCTTACTAAGAGGGAGGAGGGCACAAATTTCTTGAAAGGGAAAAAAAAGACGTTCAAACCTGGGAAAAGGAGGAAGGGGCAAGGTGGACGTAATTCAGGAAGAAAGAGGGAGGTGTCTCTTGTAGTTTTGTCACAAAGAGAACCTTCAAATCATAATTCTATAAGGGAAAAAGGGAGAAGAAGAGGATATGAGAGCAGTCCCATGAAGCCACGGAGAAAAAAGCAGAACGTAAGGAAAAAGAAAGAAGGGTACCATCCAGATCTCAAGGGGGAGGGGGGCCAAACCTATGGTGGAATCCACGAAGGGAATCCATTTTCTTATTAACGAGTCCAAAAAAAGGGGGGGAGAAGGTGAAAGGGGGGCTCTTAAGGAGGGGGGAAGACAAGTTACGTTCGGGGGGAAAAGGGGAGGAAATCCCTACGTGTCGAAGGAAGGAGGAAAAAGAGAGGACGCTGAATCCTCATTCTGGGGACCTTCCTTTTTAGTGGAAAAAAAGGTGGCGACACATGGCGGTCCTTCATTATTCAGCAAGGTTGGGGGAGTGTTTGCCAGGGGGGGGGGGGGGGGGGGGGGGGGGTTGGGGGGGGGGGGGGGGGGGGGGGTAATCCAATCTAAAAAAATCCCTCAATATCGAGGGAGAAGGAAAGAAAAAGGCAGGAACGACCGAGAATCTCTTCAGTGAAGGGGGAAGAAAAAAAATTATGTTTTGAAATTGGAGGAGAAAAATTCGTGGTAACCCACTAATGTCACAGAAAGGAAGGGGAAGGAGGGGAGTCCTGAATGGTCGACTGTAAAAAAAAATACCCCTTTGTTCTTCTGAAAGAACGGACGGGAGGGGAAAGGGGGATGGGGAGTTATAGCTTTGTGTGGGGGAGGGGGAAAAGCAGGAAACTCTCCACAAGAGGGAGGGGGGGGGAGGGGGGGTGCGGATTGGGGGGAGGGGGAGTGGTGTTTTACTGAAAAAAAGTAATCCCCTCATCTCCGGGGTGGGAAGAACCATGAAAAGATTTTCTAAAAAGAGAGGTAACACACCGGTCACAAAACAAGGAAAAAAAAACCAGGAGAAAGGAGTCGCTTTCTTAGAGGGGGGGGGGGGAAAGACGATTTTGTAAAAAAAAAAAAAACGCCTATCTTTTTGGGCTGGCTGCGGGGGGAGGAGGGGGCGAAAGCACAAACACTTATTCCAAGGGGGAGGAAAAGGAACGAAAAGTCTTTTGGGTCATTTTTTATAAAGAGGAAGATCGGGTAACCGTCGCGCTTTCAGGGGAGAAGAACACCGGTCCTCGTGCTGCCCGCCTGATAAGAAAAGAAAAAGAGAGGAAAGGGAGTCTCTCCATTCCGCCAGGCCGCTGGGGGGCTAAATTTAAAAGTGCAGAGAAATTAAAAGGAAGGCACGCAAGTAGCAAACAAAAATACGATTTCCCCATTAACTCGCAAAGGGGCAGTTTAATTCGCCCTACATCTGGAAGGGGGCAGGAAAATACCAAAGGGGGATCGCACTGAGGGGGGAGGACAGCACGCAAGGGGGGACTCAAGGGGGGGGTCAGGTCCGGAAAGGAGGGGAGGGTCCACAACTAATCCTTTAGACTTAAATGGGAATCCTACCATCCATCCTCCCGCCGCCGGGGAAGTGTAAGGTGACGGTTGCTCAGTAAAAAAAAAGTTGGGTCGGCAGATAGGAAAGAAGACAAGAGAGGGAAGGAAGAGGGTTTTTGTAATAAGGAAATTTATTCCTGTCCCCCCTTCATGAGAGGAGGTGTTTCTGGTTCGGGAAAGGGGGGAAGGCCAGGGAAACAATAACGCTTGAGTGAAGGGGGGGAAACCGTGGGGGCAGGGGTTGGGAGGTATATAGAATCTAAATCTCTCTCAACAACAAAAAAGGTCGATTCTATATAACATAACACAAAAAAAGGGGGGCCGAACAAATTTACGAAGAGCCGCACGCAATAAAAAAAAGGGGGCACAAGGGGGTGGAAGCCCAGCCAAAAAGAAAAAAAAAGGCCTTGACGGGGTGACGCGGTCTCATGGGGTCCATGTCATCTTCCAAAAAACGAGGGATACGAAAAGGGGGGGGGAGGGGTCGGTGGAGTAAGGGTCAAACAACAAAGGAAAACAGTCCCCCAAGAATTAACCTACACGTCAGACAGGGGGGAGGGGGGGATCGATTGGCGAAGAGTAATGGGGGAAAAGAGAATCCATATGCAGTGGGGGAAAAAAGTGCGACCTGCCCATTACAAGAAGGGTTCTACATCCAATTGACGGAGGGGAAAAAAAACCGGAAATTGCCCGGGGGGGGGGGGCTCACGACATTGTACCCTGGGCATCTTGCCCATAAAGGGGGGGAGGTTCAATTTTTAAACTGCTGCCGAAAAGAAAAGGAACAGGAAGCTTCCCATCAAGAAAAAAAAATTGTGAAAAATCAAAAAAAAGGCCCAGATCTCGGGAGGGGGAAGTGAAGGGCAAGCACTATGACCTGAAGAAGGGAATGGGAAGTTTCAACATGAAAAAGGAAAGGTGAAAAAACGGGTAAAAAGGACAAAAAAGTGGGGGAAGGAAGGTAATTCTCGAAAATTCACTCCATTGTTACAAAAAGGTGGGGTGGTGAAGGGAAAATCTCTTCGGGACAAAAAACCCAACGTAGGAAACAAGGGGTCAACACAGAAAACGCGCATCCCTCTGCTCGCGCCTTGGAGAGGAAAAATGGCACGACAATCCAGGGGGTAAGGATCAAAAAAGACTAGGGCTACTGCGACGAAGGAAGGGCGCTCAACCCCCCAAATCCGGAAGAAAAAGCCACCAATCACCCAAAATAATACTATTGGGGAGGGAAGGGGGGAAGAAAAGAGGGAGGAGTCCCGCGTGGAATGTCCCAAAGAGAAACCAATCCCTCTCATCGTTGACTTTCTTTCTTGGGGAACCAAGGGTATTTTATCAAGAAGTGTCAACCTGCCGAAAGTTGGACCCTTCGGGAAAAAGGGGGAAAGAGGGAGGGGAAAGTTTTACCTGAGGTGGGGGAAACAAGGGTTCTACTTCACACATCTGAAAGTTTAATCCCCTAATAAAATCTAGAGGAAGGAACAGTCTGGCTTGCATACGGAAGATCAAAGAACCGAGTGGGGAAAGGGGAAAAAAAACACCGCGAGGGTAAAAGAACTCTTTCCATAACCTCAACACGAGGGATGTCCATCATTCCTACCGCATGGGGAAAAAGGATGGGAGGGACACCAACCTACCCAGGGGGTCGTAATGAGTGAGTTACCGCGGCAGAGGAAGGGTATTTCTGGACTGGTCGAAAAGGACAGAAGGTTTCAGACTTCATCGCCACTGGAAAGGCCCATCAAAACTAAGAAAAGGGGTCGAATTCCCCTTTCCGTTTCTTAAAAACCATAGGTGGGGAACTCCAAATACAACAAAAGAAATGGATTATCCAAAAGGGGAATGGGGATCCAGCGTCAAACTGCGGTAGGGGGGAAGAACCGACAAGCTCATGCGCCTAAACCTCAGTCACAGACCTAGCGGGGGGGGACGCGGTGGGAAGGAAGTATTACCAGAAGTTCCACAAACCGCAAGAAAAAAGGTGAAGAATGAGCCACTGCACCGTTCCGCAGGGAAAGCACAGATTGCTTTTCCTCTCCCCGGCGTCAAAGTTGGGGGGGCACGAAGGCTATACTAAAGAAAAGGAAAGAGGGACCGTCTAAAAGGGGAAACTATCATGAGAAGAAGGGGGAAGTGAATTCTACTTCAACTTGACTCTTTCTTTCGGGAAAGAAGGCAGGACAACCCCGTGGTCCGCCGAGGCCACCGAATCAAGTCAAAACGGAGAAAAAAAAGGGGGGGTAGTAAAAAAGGAGAAAGGAAAAGGGAAAAAAGAGATTGTCAGTTAATTGATGTGAAGGCCTAATAAGTAGGCTACCGACGTCCACCTTTTAAGGAGAACGTGTAGCAGTACAATGGAGAGGAGAAGAAGAAGAAATCCTTTAAGAAAAAGGAAAGGGCGCGTATAGCTTGCCAAATGGGGGAAACCGCTTTTTGATGGACGCCCGTGGCACGGGAAAAGTAGGCCCAAGACTTGTTTACGAGGGGAACCGGTGAAGTTGCGTAACAAAAAGGGGGAGGGGGGGGTGGTCGGAAACGGGGAGGGAAGAGGAAAGCGAATTCGAGAGTTCTTGTTGAAAGCACTATGATCTTTAGCAGAAAAAAAAAGGGAGCCGACGGAGCTTGCAGGAAAAGAAAGGGGGAAAAGTGACACCAGAAAAGAGGAGAGGCTTAACAGAACAGAGAGAGAGGTGGGCTTTTCGTGATCCACGAAATTTGAGAGAGTCTCGGCGCGCACGGGAAGGTGGGTAAGAGACCCGAGGAGGAGGAAGTCCCGAGACCGTCAGGGGAAAGGGAAAAGAATACGCCGCTGAAGACTCGAAAAATCGGCCGCTTTCCCCGCGAGGAAAAACCAGAAGGTACTGTTACGAAAAAAAAAAATTTGTGGGGAGAACAGGGGGGGGCGGTCGGCAAGGAGGAAGAAGGAGGGGGGGGGAGTGTTGCCGGCTCTGCCTCCGCGGACGGGGGGTACCAGGGAGACGAAAACCACCAAGTGTTGAGGCAGGGAACGGCGAAGAAAGCGGAAGAAGGGAAGAGGGGTTATTAACGGGAGAGGGGTGGTGCCGTCGCCCCGAAATGACGCACTTTCCTAAGGGGGGGGGAAGTGGGATACTGTAACAAAAACGTGACGAAGGTGAAGAAACTATGTCCAAGGGGAAGAAAGGAATGCGTGAATCTGGAGGGGGGGGAGAGGGGGGACTGATTTTGTACATTCCACTCGGTCAAGTCCACATAACTCAAACTCGGAGGATTGCGGGGGGAGGGAATTGGTGGCGTGTTCTGATGGGGGGGGACGGAAAGGAGTGGGGGTTGAGTGCAGGGGGAGGGGAGGAAAAGCGGGGGGGGGGGGAAAAGGGAAGAAAAGGATTGTCGAAATAGGCTTTCAATGCTCTTTCTTCTTCTTGTTGTGACGTTGGAAGAGTGGGAAACTTCTTAGATGAAACAAGAAGAAAAGTGTCGCAAGAGGAAAGACAAAAAAAAAAAGTTGAGTAAAAAATGAGGGGAAGGAAACAGCCCTCTTAACCTAAAAAAGAAAGGGTTTCATCACAGGAGAAAAGGAAAAAAAGGCGGAAAAACGTCGCTCGTTCAAGGGGGGCTCCACAACCGCAGGCAGATTGTAGGAAAAAAGGGGGGATGCCCGCCTGAGAAGGGAAAACAGGGAAAGTCGCTCTTAAATTGCAAAAAAAAATGAGAGTGCTGACGCTTTCCTGGGGAAGGGGGAGACAGGCAGCACCTACAACCCAGAAGAAAGAAAAAGAAAAAAGAGTCAAGGGTCGTTGGAGTGAGGAAAGGGGGAGGGGGGGTCGGCCAAAGAAAAAAAAAAGTGGTTTTATCTCCGACACCTGCCGCAGGAGGGAATGGGAAAAGAACGGAACGTTGGTCCACACTATCCTGGGGAAAAAAGGGGAGGGATGGACGAAGGAAACCTTAAGAGGGGAAAAGGGGTGTAGGTTTCCGGGGTAAAGGAAGGGGGGCTTGCAATCCCTTTGGGAGATCCCATCGCTTCGAGTATACACCCAGAGGGGGAGAAGGCCATGGGCCCATCTTGCCGCTCAGGGGGGGGAGGGATAAAAAAACCACAACCCAAAAGACACAAAACCCACAAAAAAAAAAAAAAAAAAAAGAAAAAGAAACCAAAAAAAAAAAAAAAAAAAAAAAAGAAGAAAAAAAAAACAAAAAAACCCAAAAAAAAAAAAAACCCAAAAAAAAAAAAAAAAAAAAAAAAAAAAAACCAAAGACCACGCTCAAAAAAAAACAACCACCGGCAAAGGAAGGTGGAAGGTTGTGGGATGTTCAGGAGCGGAGTTCTCGAAGAAGAAAGGGGAAAAAGGGGGGGTAGTTGGTCATATTCCTATCTCATCAGAGGTATTAAAGAGAGTGGGGAGGGCGTAGAATATAGGGGGGAAGAAGGAGGGGGACTTCACCTGCGTGGAGTAAAAAAAAAACCGCCCACCCCCACCTCCTTCAAGAAGGGAAATTTATCGTCCGAATGTGGACATTCATGGGAAGGGTGTAGACTACGCCGCGCTTGCGTGAGGGAACCGTCTTGAAAAAGAAGAACAAAAGAAACACGGGCTTACAACGGAGGAAGGGGGGAGTCGTTCATTCTACATTTAATAACTCCTCTTCTTAACTTAAAAAGGAGAGGACAGGTGTGCGCATCCAATTGAGAGGGAAGGACATAAAGGGAGGCCAAGGAAAAAGATGTAGGCAAGGAAAAAAGAAACGGCGAGTTTCATTGTGAACATCTTATGGTGGTACGGGGATGCGACCGAAGAGGCTTCCTAGCAGGTTACAGAGGAAAGCAGAAAAAAGGGGGAATCGATCTACGGGGGAAGGGGAGGAGAGGGACCGCACTAGACTCTTTCTGTCGAAAACTTGCTGGAATTCAACTTAACTCGGAGGGGAAAAAAGGGGGGGGCTCTGATATAAGGGAAAAATGACAAGTGTGTTTTATTCCTTCTCTACGACAGGGGTGGGGAGGGAGAAGCATGTTGGTCACTCCTTTTTTTTTTGAAAAGTTAGAGGAAAGCCCCACGCTGCCTCTTGGTCCCTCTCAGAGGGGAAAAATGAAACATCCACAAGCCAGAATAAATCGTCATCCCTCAAGAGAGAAGTGAACTCCTCTTTCTACAATGTCCTCAACAAACACGGAGAATCAGGAGTTAGATCAGGTTCACTGTTTATCACGGAGAAACCAATGCGCCACCAAGAAAAAAAAAAGACACCAAGAAAGTACGATTGGAGTTGAGGGGGAAGGAAAGGAGGCCGCGTTACTTCCCAAATCCTCAAGCAGAAAGCTCATCTTTACTGTCTTGAGTTCAAGAAAGACAAAAGGGGGGGTCAGATTCGCACCTGCTACTGTTGGGGGGGCAAGTCTAAAAACATTCCGGAAGAAGGACAGGGAGGGTTACAAACGAAGGGGGCAAGGGGAGACGTGGAATCCCACCTATAAAAGCTCCGGGGCCTGCCGAGAGGGGGAAAGGGAGAAAAAGGAGGGTCGTCTCCATCTCTCTTCTTGAAAAAAGGAGGGCCAGGTTAAAACGGTGCAAGAAAGACCGGGGGAGGCATCAGGCCAAAAGCCAACTGCTGGCGTTCGCACTACCCGAAGAGAATTCGGATCAGAGGGGAGAGTGTAACGCGTGCGATCCGAAGAAAAGAGAGGCAAGCTTGGTGACAAAAAAAGAAAGACCACGGACGGAAACAAACTTCAAATCACGATTCCCATCGCCTTCCAATGGATTGACGAACGAGGGGAAATAAAGGGCCAAAAAGGGAGGGTTTCTGGGAAAAAAGAGACGCAAAAAAACCAAAAGTAGAGACAGATGCGCCAAAAGGGGGGCGTCGCCAGCGTAACTGCTGTCGATTCGCCTGCAGCAGAAAAAAAGTAAGAGGGAACGCAGTTCCACCGACCTTCTCGAGGGGAAAAAGTATCTAAACGCCGGGGAAGAAAAACGCCCAAAGGGGAAGGGATCCCGTCCACCTTCACCGTGCAAGAAAAGTGTCATCCCGCAGGACTTGCAGAAACGGGGCAGTCAAACGTCCAAAGAGGGGGAGGAAATCAAGGGGAGAGGCCAGAGCAGAGGGGGCTTAAGTCTACTTCCGGGAAAAAGTCTTCGGAGCGTCAAACAAAGGAGGGGCCCCCGACAAAGTAACCTGCAAAGCTAGGAAGGGAAGAAAACACGGAGGAGGAAGGAGAAGGGGAATGGGGGGGGGGGGAGCTTCGCCTGGGGGGGAAAGAAAAAGAGCTACCTCCGTCCCTGGCGTTTTATTCCTCAGGAGAGGGGAAAGCAAAGAATCCTTAGAAGGACCTGACGATGAAGGGGAGAAGATTGAAAACACTTAGGGGAAAGGCCAGGGGAGGGCACAAACTTCGGAGGGGAAAAAGGGGGGAAAGGTTGCACTTTGCAGGTGACGAAGTTTCCTTGGGGAAGGTGGGGAGGGGGGGGGGGAGCTTCCTGCAAATCGAAAGGAGGGGTACGCGAACCGATGATAGAAAATGAGAACCGGGGCGAAAGAGGGTGACGCGTGGGAAAGAAAAAAGAGAAACGCGCGCGATTCGTCCTCCAAAAACGTTTCCCACCGATGGTGGAAATACAAGGGGGAAAGGGAATCAAAGTCGTATCGTCTTCGGAAAAAGAAGGATTAAAGGCCCCTACGAAGCGGGGGAAAGGGGGGTGGGGGGGGACGCTGAAGTCGAAAAAAAGGGATACCATTTTCACTCCTCTGGAAAGATCTCCGCTTACAACGAATACGATGAAAGATCCGAATTCTGGTGGGGAAAAAAAACAAAAAAAGGACGTGGTATGTAAAGAGGGTAGGGAATGAAGGGGACCTCCAAACTGTACTTTGGGGGGGTACTAAGTCATCTCTTCCTACTCTCTTTGATATAACTGCCTTGTTTGATCAAGAAGGAGGGGAAAAAAGGAAAGAGGTTTTTTCCATATCTTGGGGAAGGTCCAGGTCGTGGTAAAGAAAAAAGGAAAAAGGGGGAAGGGAAAAGTGCTGAGGAGGATGAAAGAAAAAAAGGGAGAATCTGATCCAATACCCCTTTGGGAAGGGTTTTCGAGCTTGTCTGATTGTGGACATTCCAACGAAGGGAAGCGACGTCAAATACTCATCTTAAGGGAAGTGGGGAGGGGGGGATATGGTGTGGAGGGGGGAGGTTTGGGTTAGCAGGGGAAAGGGGGAAAGAGACCGAGATCGCCTGGTTTGTTGGAACCCACTTGTCGAACGAAAGAGGGTAAAGAAAAGAGAATACGGAGGGATTCGCTTTCCTTCTGCTGGGGGAAAAGGGAAAAAAAAGAGTTTGCAAAAAAAAGAAAAGTGGGGAGGTGTCTGCGACAAAAAAAGCACAAAAACACTGATTACCAAGAGGGGACATGCCCTCGTAGCTCAGGGAAAAAACAAGGGGTGGGGGGTTCCCAGTTGAAAAAAAAAAGGAGGGCCAGAAAATCGACCGTCAACAAAAGCAACAGTACAGGTATACGACAGGAAAGAGGGGGAAGGAAAAGACCGAATCTATTCAAAAAATCTCCGCTTGTAAGGGAAAAGGGGAAAAGAGGGGGAGGACTCTTCCAGGGAAGAGTCTCCAGGCAGCAAAAGGGGAAAAAAAAAAAAATGCGCCGTTTATTGGGAAAGGAGGGAAAAAACGACAATCTTGGCTTTTGAAAAAATTTCGTTGTTGGAGCTAGAACTCCCGCCGCTTGGAGGAAAAAGGACGTAAGCAGAAGGGGGAGGGGGCAAACTAATCCTGGAGACGGAGGGAAGGGGAAAAGGGACGAACGATCCGACCAACGTTTAGTTCCTGGGGAAAAAGAGGCGGGGGGCTGCAAGCCCTGGTCGGAAACGGAAGGAAAAAAGGCGACGGAGTGGGGGGGAAGGGACAGAAGGGGCCTCTCAATTGAGGACCATAAAAAAAGAAAAGGGGACGGATGGTGGTCTTTGCGGGCAAAAAAGGTCATTTCCTATCGGTCCTGGAAATGTTGCAAGGGGGGTGGGAGGGAAGTTGGTATTCTATCAGGGGGGGGGGGAGAGATCAAAAAAACGTAGAGGGAACCATAGAAGAGCGAGAGAAAACAACCAACGGGCCCCATTGAAGAAAAAAAAAAGGGGACTATTCGGTCACTCTTGCGGGTGCAAACTTCCCTATCACCTCCTTGAAAGGGGGGGGAAAAGAAGGTTGAGACCGGCCCCGAATTTGCCCATGCAGAGAAAAAAAAGGGGGGGGTGACAGAACCTAATCTCAGTGAGGCAGGGGAAAAATGCTTGCCCAAAAGAGAAGAAATGGACCCCGTACCCTACACTGTCAGTCTTTCATCCGGCTACAGGCCGTCAGTCTACAGGATGCTGTGAAAAAAAAGGAAGGAAGCGGGGAACCTCAATTAAAAGAGGAGGGGGAGACATCCAATGGGGAAGGGAGGGGGAAAAAAAGAAGTGCGATCATTTTATTGGCAACACGATGGGAGAACTTCACCTCATCGGGAAAGGGGAGGGGGAGGGGACATGTCATCGGGGGGGAGGGCATCCTAAATTACTCTCATCACTATCAAAATGTGGGAAAGTAACAAGACCTTCTAAAAGGAAGATTGGGAATCCTCAAGGAGGGAGAGACACAAGAATTGACCGGGGAAAGCTACCATTAATTCTTTGCTGCTACTTGTCAGCGGGGAAGTATACTGGATAAAATTACCATGGGGGGGGGTAAAATACGGGGGAAAAAAAGTTTTAACTAAACAGGGGGGGGGGGGGAAGGGGCTCCCATCCTCTCGGGGGTTCCCGTTTCATCTAATTCCTTGTGTCAAAAGGGGGAACAAACATAAGAAAGAGTGGAATGGGAAAGTGAAACTCGAAGGGAGAGGGGGACAGTATCAAGTCCGCACAAAAAAAGGACTTTGAGCAAAGGGAAAACGCGAAACCCCACAAGCCAAAAAAAAAAACCGCCACCAATCCGCCCACAAGTTATGGTGGACGAGGGAACAAGGCTTCCGCGTGGCAATGTCCCAATCCAAAGAGAGAAAACGCATCAAGGACGGAAAAGGGGGGGAGCAATTCCGCACCTGCGACGGGGGGGAAGGGAAAAGTCAGACTCCTCACGATTCGTGGGAAAAGAAGGGGGGCGACGGCACACCGCTTCACAAGGAAGGTGGAAAAGATCCACAGTAATCTAAGGGACGGGAAACCTAGGGACGTACTTATCAAACCCGGCGGAGGGAAAAAGAGGGGGAGGGGCGGTTACCCACCTCCAAAAGGCCCAATAACGGACAACACTCCCCCAAAAAGGGTGGGAGGCATAATTCCGCAAAAAAGGTTGAAAACGCAAACTCTGTCAGAAGGAAGGCCAGAAATGAGGGATCATTCGGAGGGAGGCGAATCTACACGTACTTTTATTTTGAAAAAACACTACCTGCGACTGTCTGACAAGAAAGTCGCGACAACCTTCACCGAGTCCCATTAGGGGCAGGGAAGGAGGGGGGAGGTACCTAAGGGATTTTTCGAAGTGGGGAAAGGGGGATGAAAACAACGGGGCCAAAAAAAGAAAAAAAAAAAAGGAAGGGATGTAAGCCTCTCTCTCGGGCGGGTCTTCTCCAAACTGAAAAAAAACGGGAGGAAGTCCGCACGGCCAATCATCTCATTGAAACGGGGGAGGGATCAACGGTTCGGGAGAAAAGTGCTAGGATTTCGCTGTGAGGGAGAAGGAAAAGGTTTCCCGCCCAACTCCCGCTACAAAAAGTCCTTCCACCTGAAAAAGGGAGGACTACCCTTCTTTTTCATAAAGAGAGACCACCGTTAGAAGGGGGGAGATAGAAAAGAGATTCATTCATTCCCTTGAGAGAGGGGAGAGAACGCTCATAAAAGGGGGAAAAGTCATACTCAACTGGGTCTGAGGCCTCTTTGAAAAAAGGAGAAGCAAAAAGATTACGCTTCAACTCTAATGGGCGCAAAAAGGGAAGAGGACACAAACAAAAAACCAACTTATTAGTTTAAAAGGTAATTTATTGTGCGCAGGCGCACGGTTGTGCGCCTCATAAAAAAAAGAGAGGAGGAACAGGTGAAGTCTATTTAAAAAAGGGGGAGGGAGAAGGAAGGAAGAGGGTGACGGGAAAGGAAGAAAAAAAAGAAAAAAGTCAGCTTGATTTACTACCAAGAAGGTTATGCAATCTTTCACTGTGGGGAACGGAATGCACTTCCAACTGAGGGGGAGGGGGGAGGGGTCGGGATTTCTGAAACAAAAACGAAATGAAGAGAAGTTCTTGTGAAAAAAAAGGAAGAGGAAGCCTCATTCTCCATTATCTTCTCCGTAAGCGTACTCCCATG
>Ga0179593_1511709_pt1 | contig 31274 bp, 33 predicted proteins | sample CZODoug2_1_08_16_FD_185931 | JGI IMG/M metagenome (GOLD analysis project Ga0179593, IMG submission 185931) | Vadose zone soil fungal communities from Angelo Coast Range Reserve, California, USA - CZODoug2_1_08_16fungal (PacBio error correction) | ecosystem: Environmental > Terrestrial > Soil >...
AATTGTTCGAAGGGGGGGACAGTTCAGGTAAAAGATGAAACGATGACTCCAAAGGAGGAACCGCTAAAAGAGCGGACTTCTTCAGGCTCATAGTCGGATCAGGAAGCTCAACTTAGGAGGAAAAGAGGAAAAAGAAATCGCGCGTCAAAAGTCATGAATGTGGTATCCGCTGCCACCGTGCAGTCGTCTCACGGAGATGAGGAGCGCACTACCAACTAATATGCTTCCAGACTAGAAAGAGTCTTGGGAGACTAATCTGCACAATGGTGGGGTGGGGAGTATGGGTCAGAACGCCCTCCTTCGACTAGGACTCCAATCCACAAGACTGGTCCCTTATCTGTGCATGTCGGAGTGCTCGGGAGGGGGACCGAACGATGCGGAGCAAATCATGAAAAAGAAAGAAAAAGCAAACGCACAGGAGGAGGGATGGGGAATCCCCTATCCAACCCCCGAGGCTTGCATGCCCAGTTAGTATCTTTGGATTTCTACGGCACGCCAGAAAGACGGCCAATCGGGGATTGGAATTGGAGAACAGCAACAGAGGGCCTCTCTAAAAAAAAAATACATCAGGGGGGCCCTACGTCGTGCATCGTCATGGAAATTAATGGCGTGACCTGTGGTGAGAAGAAGTGAGAAAAGGAAAACGGCCGGGGAATCGCCCCAAAACAGGCGCTGCGGGAAAGAAGTTGTACTTTGATTAGGGGAAGAGCAATGGGCAAGGAAATCAAAAAACCCCGAGGCAACGGGGGGAAATTCCATCAAGCGCTAATCTCATCAAAGGGCAAGTCTACTTGAGGGAAAAAATTCAGAGGGGGTTCAAACAGGGAACGGAGGGGGAAAAAAGAAAAAGCGTTTAACGTGTGACTCGACCTGGAGTTCGGACGTAAACAAGGACTCAAGTCGCTGGGAAAAATATATGCGGATGACAGGAGGAGAACTAGATCAAAAAAAAAATTATAGGGTAGAGATATATTCATCGTAAAGGGCATTGAAGAAGAGTGAAACCAGACCGCATGGTCGTCGAAGGCCGGGAAAACCAAAAAAAAAAAGGAGGGCCGATGAAACTGTTAATGGAACTCCAACCGATTAATCCAGTCCGGAAGGGAACTGTGGGGGATCGAGAGGGTGTTAAGGGTCAGAAGTCGGGGCCCAAACTGAGGGGGGGGGGGGGGGGAACCATCCCTGCGGAGAGAAAATCCACAAACCGTCAAGGGCGACTTCCCGGGACGTGGGGAAGGGAGAAACCGAGAGCATAGTCGGTACTCAGAAGACGTCGAAACCTTGTAACCATAGTAGTCCATAACGATGCACTACGTAGGGAAAAAAAAACTGATTCGATGAGAGAGGAGGACAGACCGCTTCAAAGCAAGAGGCCGGGAAAGCGGTGCCCGACTTCTGAACGCCCAATATTTGTCAGACTCAGGGCGGAAAGACTGAGGAGGGAGGAGTTATAAACACCGGCATGCTGCTTCTGAAACTGCGGGAGACCAAAAAGCGCTCGGGCCCGACTCAACGCCGGACAAGTCCGGAAAGTAGAAACGGAGGGGAGGGAAAGACTTCAAAGGGCAAGGGGAAGAAGGGGGTAACCCGCATCGTCGCAAACGGAAACGATCTGAAGCTTGATCGAGAAAAAATGGGGCTTCCTCATCATAGCTGGGAAGAGAAGTCCCTGGAGACAAGAGAATGCGATCGCTGGGGGACGCGGTCAAGGTTTCCTCGTATTCCCCTGAGCCTATCCATGGATGTCAGGAAAGCTTGTGACCCTCTAGGTAACCTCCATTCGTGCCGACCGAGAAGGAAATTCTGTCGGAGTTTTAGCACATGACACGAACATTTTCAACCCGGACAGGTAGAACCAGATGGCCGGCAGCATTGCAACGGGCATGACCGGAAAGAGGAGATTACGCGTGAAACCCCTATCTCGACGGTTTCCTCGACGCGAACGAGGAGGACCGCCTGTCCATCAAGGGGGCAAAAAGACAAAAAATGCCGAACAAGTTGCGGCGGCGCGAGGTACATCGCTCAGAATCAAGTATTCGACCGTAAGGGGTCAGGTGGCGGTCGAATACCGCATTGGATTCTTGCCCCCTGCAACTCGCTGAAATCGTCCAAAGGCACCAGACCTCGCGGGAGGCAGACCGCGATGAAATGGGGACTCGCGAGACATTGAGCGCTGTAGTGTCTTCAGAAAAAAATCAGGCTCAGGGGAGGATCGAGGAAAAGGGGCGGGTGTGCGGTCAAGCGGAGCCTTCATCAGAGAAGTGATTGGTGTCATTTTCGCAAAGAGGGAACCGGTCAGTCAAACGGAAGGGAAGCACCACTTAAGGGGCCACGCTCAAGGGTCACCTGCCCTGAGCAAAACTGCCGTACCGGCAGTCTGACAAAAAATGCGTGCAGGGGCGTGCACGGGAAAGAAACGGGCGGCGTCATCGTACTACAGACGCCGTCAATCATTTCTCATCAAATGGGGAACAGCGTCGTGGTCGAGAACAATAAGGGTCCACTGTAATAAAGAGAGGTAGAAGAAGAGAAGGAAACACAGCCACACCGGTATAACGGAGGCGGGGCTTGAGTGAACTACCTACATCACTACTAACCGAAAGCCGGAGTCGAGAAGGAACGACTTATCGGGAAGGGAAAACCTGCGGGGGTCGCCGAACTCCTCAGGCCGGACCGGTCGCCCATACCTCTGCTAAACAGGCCAAAGCTAACACGGAGGAAACCAATGGCAGACGCGACAGCCCAGGGAGCGAGCGGGGGAAAAACCTCTTATGTACTACATGGGGGTCGACGGGCGAAGGCCTTCACAAATGACTGAAGAATTACCAGTCGAATAAAAGTATTCATGGGGGGACCTCAGCATTGCAGGACACGGGTTGATTGCGCTAAAGAGGCGTACAAGTCCGAGGAATGGCATGCGGAAACTAAGTGCCTCCTACCTTCTGGAAAAGCTACAACAGGGGGGTTGCTTGGGGGGAAGCGAAGACTCCGACCAAAGTCGTGGTGAGGGGGTATCCAACGTCAAAAAAACGACCGCAATCAAGAAGTCTCGATAAGAGATCGAGGGTCGGGTCAGCCGTAAGAAAATCGGGGCCATTTGAGACCAGAATTTACCCTGCGCCCGGAAAAAAAAAGATAGAATTTGAAAGCAGGCTCAGGCATAAGGGGAAAAATAGCAGCCGCGGAACTCGCCGAGGCAAGCCCTCTCCCGCGCAATTCTAAACCTGCACAAGGGAGCTAGTTCAAAAAAAAACCTGGACGACAACAGAGAAAACGCAAAAGGCGCCGAAGACTAGAGGTTGCCATTGGGGGGAGAAAAAGGGGGTTGTGGCTAAAACTCCGTCTTCATTAGGCGATACGATCAGAATTAGCGACCTGAAATAGAATACGACGCGAGAAAAGGTAACGTTAATGTTGAACTTATAAATTGGAAGGGCGCTTATCTTGAGAGATACATGTAGAGAAAAAAAGAATGGCAGTGCAGATCTCAGCTCAACTCACTCTTGGGAGTTGTGGTTCGACACAAAAATGTCCAAGGGAAAGGATAGGAACAGCACATTACACTTCACCGTCGTGCATCCGAAGGATAATGGGATCTAAAGTGACGGGGAGAATGGAACTGACCTATCGCGGCTCATTAAATGCGGGAAAAAGGATCTTGAAGCTGAGGAAAGTGGAGTCAACAATAGTCTCAAAAAAAAAAAAAATAAAAAATGACAGGCCGTGGGGGGGAGGGGGACAACCTCCAAACTTGAGAGAAGTCGGCGACGCAACTCAAACGAAATTCCCTTAATAGTTGCAGGGGGGAGGAGACTCAATTATCGAGTTTCGACCCAGGCTAAGAACAAGGCGTGCGAAGGGGAGACAAGACACAAACTGCCGTACCGTACGGCGGACGAAAGAGAATCTTCATCTAGCGTGGGGGGAGGAGACGATCAAAAAAGGCAGCTGACCAGGGGACACCTACTGCTTGAACAAGCAAGACCAATCAGGATGAAAGGGCTCAGATCAACAACGGAGGAGGAGGAAGGAAGTAAAAGCTCATTCATAGGGGAAGCCGTCCTCCTTGAAGAACAAAAAAGGGGTCAAAGGTCTGGTCTCATGAATGCTCTAGATACGGAACCTCCACAAAAGAAAGGGGACTCGAGAACTTGAGAGTCTTAGCAGGATCGGGAAGACGATGTGGAAGGAAGGGGACAATAGCAAACTGGATCTACGGCGTATCGCCGTGAACCTCGATACGAACGTCGAAGACAAGAAAAGATGTCCGCGATCGGGAGCGAGTTGCGGAGCCTCCTGCTTCCGTTGGCGGGGGGAACGACAATTCTTCTCCGGGAGCTGGCAAAAACCTCAAGAATCTTGTTGAACATAAAGTCGCTCTCCCTGGCATTGCACTTTCTCAAACAGGCAAGATGGGGCAGGAAGCTCTATTCCCGTCCAAAATGCAGCGGGGGGGGAAAAAATGAAAAAGGAAAGAACGGTGGCAGGTGGTTATACTAACGGTGATCCAAATATGGCGTGAGCGGGAAATAAGCCTAGCGGGAGGAGAGGATCGAAAAGAATTGTTGGGTAGTCGCAAGTCAGACTAAAACCGGGGAAACCGCGAAAAAATCATAGTTCATAGAAGGGACAGGAACAGGGACGCGAAGAGGGAATCGGAGGGCAGATAGAGTCGTATAGCCTTCATTAATCGGGAGAGAGAAACTGAATCAGTCAACTATCCCACCAAACTCTGGGTCTCACAAACAGGCGGCCCAGAGAAGAGAGATGGCAGGCGAAGAACGGACGGAGGGAGGAGGGGGGGGGGGGACAAAGCCAAGGTGGGGGAAGGAAAAAACGATCCGGCACTAAACAGGCTAGGACTTTCTTCCGCTGATAGTGGGAGATGAAGTAAGAGAGACGCAATCATAGCAGGACTGAGGAATGGGGGGGAGAAGAGCTGACTAGATCGCTTTAAGCCCCATGTAAAAAAAAAGACTCAATGGCCCCGAAGCCTTCAGGAGAGAAAAAAACCTCGAATCACGAAAAAGACGAGAAGGGAGTGAGACCTGATCTAGGCTCTCTAGCGGACGCTGCCCCGAAGCCAGGTCGGTCTTGGACAGGGGCAAACAGGGTTGTAAGAAGTGCAAAGGGAGCGGCGATGGGAACGGGGCCGGGACTAAACCAAAGGGTTTACAGGTCCGCTGCCTGACAAAAACGACCAGCGGGGCGAACATAAAAGACGACGCGTCAGAAGATCAGGATTGAAGGCCAGGGGAAAGGGCTTGGGATGGAACAAATCCGTCAGATGCTCGGCGGCATAGTCCAAAAGGAGGGAGTCGCATAGCTAGCACTAAGGGGGGGAGTGCTTGGAGGAGAGAGGAATTCAATTGGCCGTAAAGTTGAAGATTCGCCAACAAAGGAAATGACAGGAGACAAGGGTTCACCGAAAGGAAAAAAGAGGAACGGGGCGGAGTTGATCGGGGGAGTGCGCCGAAGAAAAACCCGCCGAAAAAGGGGGACAAGGGTTGGGGGCCCGTCGGGGAGGTAGGCAAGAAAGAAAAGATGGTGCCCGGGCGTGGAAAAAGACCCGCTTCACATCTCGGGGAAAGACCGACGCCAGGGGAGGGAAAGATGGCGTCGGATAAACGCCGGGGAGTGAAAGGCACACATTCTCAACTAACTCGACCAGCTGAAACTGAAGGCGGAGGAAAGTTAGATCGTCAAGAGTCCGTGGCAGGACAGAAGGGAAAACGTAGGCGAGAACATTAAAAACTCACCAATCCACTTGATGCCGCTCGGGACTGAAAAAGCCCCACAGATCTGGGACCGCTTATCGGATTTCCTTCCGAAATCGGGGGGACCCAAAAGCGCGTGCATATGAGGCCTCGGGAAGAACCGAGAAGTAAAAGCGGTCTACGATCTCAAGCTTGCGTCAAACGTCGGACAAGAAATACAAATGCTTACGAGAAACAAACTCACAAATGATTAGAAAAAGACGGTCTTAACAGTTTTATTCCTCAGGGGGGGCAAAAGGCTAGAAAAGGGCACTGGTTCCAGGAACGGTCCTGGGAGAAGCACGCCCGCCGATGTGGGACAGCACAGATGCGAAAAGAAGGAAAACGAGAACGAACCCAATCGATGGACGAGAATCTCGATGAAGGAAGGCGCGTGAATCAAGGGCCAGGGTACTACTCGACGACCGCAGGGAAGTTGGATCGAAAAAAATAAGACGAAAAGGATTCTCCGGCGATGAAGTTTGGTCTGGCCAGAACAAATTAAAATTGGATAGAAAAAACAGTCGGGTCTGGAATCGTAGATCCGGAAAAGTATAGGAAACAAGGGGACCGCCATCGGCAGCGGATCCGATCATAGGGGTACAAATATAGGTTCCAAAGGTAAAAAGGGTCCGGCCGCGCCTCCCTTTGTATCAATCTAACGTTCTAACCAGCCGAAAAGGGGGGAGACGATGCGGGAGAACACGTAGGTTCCTAAATCCAAGGTCGTCACGCAAAAAAAGTGAAAGTCCGGAGGAGCCTGAGAGGCGCGCAACCAAGCGCGGGCGCAAAAGAGGGGCAAAGCACCGGGGCAAGCCCAGACATGCTGAGAGGATCAAACTTCAACACCCCGCCAGAAAAATGTTCTAAGAAAAATGAGGGGGAGGGGGAGAAAGGGACGGGGGAACGACCGACTGAGGCCAATCCTTGAGCTGGCCTCTGGGAAAACAGGAGGGCCGCGCAGAGAAAAACCGACATCAGGTTGGTGGACCAAACCGACGTCGGTGCCGACGAGGAGTACCTACGTTCACACAAAGGGGATCGGTCTTTTCTTTAGAAGAAAGTCGCGACTGCGGGAGCCGACCACCCAAAACTCTGGGGGAACAACCTTAATGGATGCAAGGTAGGGGGGGGACGCGAGATTCACATCTGAACGTCCAATAAAAACCGCGAAGCTCATCAAAGGGGCTTACAAAATTCGAGGGGGGCTAAATCGTTTCATTCAAGGGTGGAGGAGGCGAGACGGTAACGGCCTCTTACCTGTCCGGGGCATCTCTCCTCTTGGGTTTTGGTGGTGTTTGTGGGGTAAGGTAGGGAACAAAATCAATGTGAGGGGAGGGGAATGAAACATGATAAATCTATCGAAACAAAACAAACTTAAATATAGACATCTTGACAGGAAAACGACCAAGCAGGCCGTGCGCATTGGGTTCACCTGACAAGAAGTAGGTTGCCGATCTTCGTAGATAAGACAGGGAGTGCCGACAAACGATGACGAGCCTCAACAATAACGGCCGATATCTGGGGAAAAGTGGACTTAAGGGAGGGGTGCAAGAGCTGGACGAATAACAGTTGCGCGCGAAAACCCTTCAAGGCAACGAGAACTGTGGTTGGACTCCAAAGGGCAGAAACTTCTAAAAGACAGACGGCGAAAAACAAACGTGAAACAAGCAGTATTTCCATAGACAAAAACTGCGGTAAAAAAACCTGATGTCGTGTAGATCTAAAGTCAGATACGAATAGATCTCAGAACTTTGGCTCAGTCGAAGAAAAAGGAAAGTGGACGACTCGTTCATAGATTCGGCGGGGAAGGGGGGGGGATAAGGCATGATCACAAGCAAGAACGCATTGAAGGGGATTTTCGGGGGACTCCTCTCCGCGCGAATTTAAGCTCATCAGTATCCGAAAGAAGCTCCCTTAAGCCACGAATAGGACGTACGCCCCGTTCCAGGGGAGGAGAAAGACGGTACTAGGGGCTGCACGTGCAATAAGCTGGTGACAGATGGTAGAGAGAAAATGGCGCCCTTTATCATTTGGTTGTTGAAATAGCCCACAGGATGAGACACGATCCTGATGCGGGTCTCGCTTACGATGGCTGAAAAAATCTTTTACTCTAAAGAAGCCCATGCTATGCTTAAGGGGCTGCGCCGAAAGGGGATGCACGAAAACCTAAGAACAATAGAGGTTGCCGAACTAAAGACGGAGATTCGGTCGCGGAGGGTGCCAAAAAGCATTGGGGGACAATAGGACCCCAGAAAGTACCACTGTCCGAACTGGTTGAAGCGCATGCGAATACGGATGAATGCCACTCTGGATGGGCAGCCTCTGATTTCAGCCGGTCAGCATCGACGGATTTTCAAACGTCTGCTGGCAAAAGAGAATGCGTGTACCGACAAGGAAGACACGAAGGTTCCCGAAACGTCAGGTGATCAGGTGGGACCGGGGGCGAACGTCTCCGCAGGAGGCGTTGAGGTGCGAACTTAAAGACCCTCTCTAGGCGAGGGACCACACTGAGAAAGGGGAAAGAAGAGCTCGAGCAGGAGGGGTCACTGTCACAGGGCAGGAGAGAAAGCGGAAGATCTGGCACATATCAAGGCGGAACCGATATGGACTGTCACACGGCATCAAGGGGGGGGGTTCAATGTCTAGGAAAGCGTGTCAAAAAAAAGGGCCGCTTAAAAACTGCGCGCGCCCACGCTCGTCAAAGGAGAAGGAGCGAACAGACGTCGCCGGAAGGCAGGTCCGGCAGAGCGGTGTCACTGGCGGTCAGCCAAAGGAAGAAACATAAAGTCATCATCTCCTATATGGCCAGCATTGAGTGGGGAAAACGAGAAAAAGAAGGGGCAAACATCACGTGAGGGAGGTCAGTCCGCCCGCAAAAGAAACCGACGCCAAAAATGACGAGGAGGGGAAACCTCAAATCGATACTCATCAACTAGAAAAAACAGTCGAAGAGTCGCTACGGCACGGGCTGTCAGGAACAAATTGTGAAACCGCCGCACAGGGTCATTCCAAGACCTGAGAGAATGCCATTCCCTCAAATAAAGCTACTGAAGGGCTTCAAGACAAAATTATGGCGATCTGGATTCATGGGAATGGCCTCGGAAATTAGCAATTGGACATATCCTCGGAGCGTCCAGAGGGAGTGACGCGTCGATTTTATTCGCAGGCGGCTTAAGGAACTGCAGTTTCCATGGGGGAAAGCACTCCTCGCGGCCCTTCCGCGAGGGAAGGGGAGGCGTCCCGAGTGAAAGTTGCAGAGATAGACATGAACTTCCCATTTGTTTCTTATGGACCAAGAGAAGAAAGAGAGACGTGTGGCGATGAGGCCGACATCGGCGCGGCGCTCAAGAAGGACCGCATATAAGCTCGGAATGGGCTGTCTTTTAGGGAAAGATGGCTTTAAGAAAGGATTTTCTTGCAACTCATCAGGGGGCCGCCGTCATCAGGGGTGGAACACTGCTGAGGGAATCCGCCTCGACTCCGAAGGCTTAGGGAGATCCGGGAGGGCCCAATCCCGACAGACAATCCGCAGCGCTCATTCCCGCATCGCCTGGCTTTTGCGGCAGGGTAACTTCCCGAGGGCGGAAACGACGCATCGAACTCACGTCGCAGGAAGTCGGCTTTTCCAAATGGTTGTGACCGTGGTGGGGGGACCTTTTCCCAATATCGTCCATAGTTTAGCTAGAAGGGAGACTACTTCTAAGAGCTTATAAAGACTCTCATTAAACGGGTGAAATGTTCACCCAGGAAGAGAAACACTGGTACTGTCGCCGATAAAAACCCTCATGCCAGGGCCGAGCTAAAAAAGAGACCAGCCCCGCGTTGCGGAGGTCAATGCAAAAACACTGCGTGGGCCACACGAGGTCCGAAGGAACGGCAAAAAATGGGCTCTATGGCGAATGTTAAAGAGGCATGGAGGGATAAAGACAGTTGCGGGAGAATGAAAAGATCCGAAAAATGGCAGGTCTACGTGAGTGCCAAAAAGTCAAGGAGAGGTGTGCCGAAAAGCAGGGCGACGCGTTCAGGCGGGGGACCACTCCAAAGAGAAAGGAACGCACGAAACAGGGTCGGGGGGAAGAGCTGCGGGTGCGACTTACCTCACTTTTACCTCCCGCAAAGCGGAAAAGCGGAAAGCAGACCTGAGCGGAAGTGACTGGTCCGGCGAAGAAAAGGGGGAAAAGACTGCCTCGTTTTTGCAGGAGAGAGATGCCTGCTCTATCATGAAGAACGGGTTGACAACATAGAAAGGCGCATCAATACGCATGGGTGAAGTCAAAACAACAACAACGGAGAGAGGAAAGAAAAACGGCGGCATTCATTGATGTGGATTACCAAGTGGACCGGAAAAGGGGACCATTCGTCGAAAGGGAGGGAGATCGCCGAAAAACAAAAACACCACCGAAGAAGAAAGGCTCGAGCTTCGCTTTCCGGAGAGGGGAGGAGCAGTCGGTGTCTCATGCCACGACTCCGGGGAAGCTAGGGCGACAATCGCGACAAAAGGGGAAACGTCGAAAAAAGGCAGGGACCCGATTCAAGAGGTCGAGGGGAAGGTAGGTCGCTCAAGTGTTTGGGATCCGTAGAGCAGTTGTCCCTGATAAATAACTTAAATCCTAGTGGGGGGGGAGCCGTCGAAAATTCGCAAGACGTGTACCCATCAAAAGGAGCGGTTTCCCGTGCGCTCTCAGAGATCAATGCCATGCTCTTGAAAACAATGAGGGGGAACGTTTCGTTCGGGGGGAGAAGGGCCTACGCCACCTGTTGGATTGTGATTATGCGGAAAAGCCGCAAACAACGAACGGGCTAGAGGGAGAGATTAACGGATGTGTGGGAAAGAATATCACTACGGCGCAAGATACGCTACCGGGGAAGAAGATTTCAGCGACGTAAAGGAAACGGCCCTGCAAAACTAGGGTCATCACTTAACAAGCCTAATGAGGTCAGGAGGCGGGAAACCTCTCAAATGGGGGGTTACCAAACCCGGTTAGACAACCACCATAGGAGGGGCCCACACAAACTTGGAGGAAAGTATGCATTACGCGAGGGTGGAGGGCCGGAGGGGGGGGGGGAAAAAAAAAGGGGAAAAAAAACGCACGAAGAGGCAGAAGGCAAGAGCCCTGAGATGGGCGGAGCAAGGGGCGGAGCGAAAATCAAGGAGGGCTTAGACTGGTTGGCAGAGCTAAAGTTAAGTCCTTCTGCCGGATGACGGGGGGCTCAAACACGTTGGGGAACATCGAGGTAAAAAAATGGTAACAGGCACCATCTGCAAAAGAGGAGGAAGAAAGACGGGATCGAGCTTAGGAATTGTCCAGGGTTGCGGAGCAAAAAAGCGTTGGGCCGTGTCTGGACAAGGGGTAGAAATCCCACACACTAGAAGTTCTTCTTCGACGCATAACCACCAGAGGGTCACGGGGGGCAAGTGCAAGTTGTTCTCGTCGATTTGGTAAGCCGGGGATTGAGCCTCTAAAACCCGTGGGACAGAAGAGGGGATCGCAGCTGCCCGGACGGACGCGGGCCTGACGAAAAAATCTTCAATCAAAAATCGACGCGTAACTAATCGAGTAGGGGAAGACGCAGGCGCGCCGCGAGGAGGGGAAGGTTCAGATAAGGTCCGACAGGTTTATGAGAAATCATGCTGATGGAGTATGCTTAGGGTCGGCTCACGACTCCGGGCTTGAACGTGGAATTTCGAGGACAGGTTAGTTAAGACCTAAGGCGAGACCAGGTTAGCTGGACACCAAACAAAAGGGTGGGATTCATAGCGCCCTGGGCGGGAAGCATGGTTCGTATTATCTATGGATATAGGAAGGGTCACCGAAAACCCGCCGACGTGAGGGTAACTGTAAAAGGCGGGGGCGGGAGAGCGCAAAATTAGGAGCCAAACGGCTGGGAGCAGCAACGACCTGCTGGGCACCACATCTCTGAGCCGAGCAGCCGAGGAGCTTAAAATGGAGTCGAGAACACGTGCTTGAAAAGCAAAAACGTGCGCACGAGATCGAAGAGACGGACGAAGGGCTGGGTCGGAGAAAAATAGAGGGGGGGGTGGAGGCAGAAGGCCGTCGGGCAAGCCGGTTAACGGGGGCGAATGAGAAATTACAAATCCCCCGTGATTCGCTGTCCAAAGAAGGACACCCCACAGATCGTGGTTAAAAATTCCATTGAGTAAAAAAAGGCGGGTCCGGCCAACGGAGGGGAGACACAGGAAGGCTCGAGAGCGGGGGGCCCGGATCGGGGGCAAGCCATGAAACGAAAAGTTCGTATGGTCAATTGAAAAGGACGATATCGCTCGGCGGGGGTGGAACTTGAGGGTGCAAACGCAATACATATCAAAACAAAACAATGAGGTCCAAAGACGGCGGGAAAAATAGTTGGGGAGAAAACGGAATCGCTGCAGTCAAAACCCGTGCATTCGAACCTGAAATGAAAAAGATCACGACGAGTGGTGTGGAACAGAGTAGGCCGGAATAACTTCGAGCAAGATATGTCCCACTTTAGATCTATGACCTCATATAATTACATCAGAAGGTTTAATGAACGTTGAATGGAAGAATCAATTTTCATCTTGGGCCCCGGTTCGGACCATGATACTCAGCCGAATGGAAAAAGGGTATTTGCAGAATCTTGGGGGATAGCCAGCAGGCACTGCGCGAAATCAGTGATCAGGGTGGGAGCGAGGAGGAGAGAATTGGAGCCAAGGGGATATAAAATGGGGGGAGCTGGATGGGAGCGTTGCAAACTCTCGGCGGCCCGATATTATGCAGGAGTCGTCCACCCTCTTTTCTTTCAAAGGAACGGAGAAGCGGGCGGGACCTCGTTCCAACGCCGGGAAAGTTACTTAGCGGGAAAAAAAAAGACGGGGAAGGCTGTGAAGGTGAGCAGTGACGGGGGGAGCCTGTGCGTCGAAACCACCAAAGGAGCGCGGCAATTCCAAAAAAAAGAAAACCATCGCGGTGAGAATGAAAATAGTCCCACCGAATTCGGGGAAACGTTAGAATCTGGGGTCGAAGTAGGTGCAAAAAGTTCCCTTAAAGAGGGCAAGGAATCTTCGGGAGAAAACGTAAGACCCAAATAGGTTGAACGAATGGCATCAGTCCAGGAAAACCGGGGATGAGTGCGACCCGGTGGTGGGCGAAGGTGAAAGTGTCTGGGATGTCAAATACCCCCACCAAGGGAGTAGCTTCGCACGTGAAGGAAGGTAAGCTCAATAGGGGGCCCGAAGTGAATTCAACGCCTACTTAATAACAATTGAAAACCACGGCAAAAATGCGACTGGATTCTTCAGGTGGTATTTCCATGGCCTGACATGACGGGGTCGCGCTCGGAAATCGAAAAGGGGAAAAAACCTCCATGAGTCGGCGGCGTAATACCTCTCAAATCAGGACGACAAGCTGAGAAGAAACACACAACACGATGAGGAGGAAAAGATAAGCAAAATCCGGCTAACTAAAAAAAGATTTTTGAGCTAAAGGGGAACTAGGGCCCCTTAAAAATAGCTTCGAGGTAGTAACCTGTTTCATGGACTCCAATAGTTGGGGACCCCAAATTGGGACATGGGGGGGGGAGATAGGCCGGCTGTGTCTGGAAGGTTGAAGGCGTAGATCCGAAAGGGGCCCAATCAAGGGCGCGGCAAGACCACCCGGAGGTAAACTCCGAGGTTGGGGGGACTCAAAAAAAGTACCCACAATTACTACACCACAAGACGAAATTTCCGGGCACATGAGACGAGACCAACCAAGCTGGGGTTTAAACGGGGGGTGATATAGCGGCAGGGCATACTCATAAATAGGAAAGTAGATTGAAGGGAGTCCCGACCTTAGATTCCCAAGATTGGCCGTAAACGGGGGGAGAAAGAACGGAGCGTTTAGGATAGGCATAAATCAACAAACCTCGGTGGCATTGGGAGGTGCCTTTTAATGCCAAACCGCTATCGTGGGCCGATCCGACGCAAGAACAAGGCCCTGACAACAAAAGAAATGAAAAAAGGGGGGAACCGATTGGGCGAAACCGCGGACTGATATGGAGGAAACGTAAAACCTCAAAGAGGGTACCGACAACCAGTCTCGACCTAGAGCAGCAGTGGATAATAAAAGGGGCAAAGGTCTGCAAAGCGGGGATCTGGTGGCACGCTCCATCCCAATGTGAAAAAAACTGATACTAGAGGAGGAATCTTGGCGGAGGCTAAGGAAAGTCACTATTTCGAGCAGTCAAAAACGTGCCTCGAAAGAACGAACAGGAGGGCAAAGGGGTCTAGGAAAATTAATGCGAAAGTTCTAAACTTCGCTCAGTAAGGGAACCGGCCGCGACCCATGAGTTCCGGTCAGAGGGGAAACGCATGACAGATTAAGGGGACTAGCAGCGTTGCTCTATCACCGAGGGAAGTCACGGGCAGAAGCGACGGGGTAAAACGAAGAGTCATAAAGGGAAAAGTGGAGATCGCGTCACTCCAAGACGCGTCCCGACCGAAAAGGGGTGCCAGACAGTCGGAGGGGAAGGTGGCAAAGGTCAGACGTGAGATGGTGAAGTTCTTGCGCCACCGGCAAGACAACGAGCAGAGTCCCGCAGCAAAAGATAAAAGTAAGGACGGAATCCAGCGAAGCAGGAACGCGTCAAAAACTCTCAAACACGGGGTCAGGGTATTCTTCTAGGACGGAAGAGATCGGGGCACGCATCCAGTGCTGAAAGATAGTGTTGTGGCCGGTCATAATTGAAAAGGGGGGAAGCAGTAGGCAAGGGTTAGCTCCGAAAGGTTCCAGCTTGGTAGAGGAAAAAAGGTGGCGCACAGCTGCAACGAACTGGTAGCGCAATTCGTAAGTCCAAGACGGAAAAACAGACGGGAGTCTGGGTAGAACTTAAGGCCCGGCGGAAGATCCTCATCACCTCATCCATCTGCGAGCTGTCAGCAGCGCTATGGGTCGCCGTGTTTTCTCTCTCCTTGAGCCAGAGGCAACATAGGCGAGGGTGGACCGCCAGCTCCTCAAAAACGGAAACAACCTGTACATGGATGTCTTTCGCCTCTACCTCTATCAAATAACTAAGGACAAGGTCGCCGATAGGCGGGAAAAAGCAAGAGTGATATGTCCAGTTCAACAAACTTCCTAAGCCTCAGAAACTCACAAGGTAGGACAAGAAAAAGGAGTAGAAAGGCCACCGGTATCTCTAGCAAACTCCTCCCTGACCAGGGCGATCGAGACAAAATGTATTGCGGATGAGGTTCATAAAGGGGGAAGGTGATGTAAAATTTAAACCTAAAAAAAATCGGGGCGCGGGCGAATTCGAAACAGAATTATACGGCAGTTGATTTCCGTCCGGGCTTAAGAAGCCGCTGGTCGCAGGCAGTCAAAAAACAGTGACGTAAACTTAAGTAGGCGAACGACGGAGCAAGAGAAAGAACGGCTGGACCTCAGCGAAAAAAAAACATTGGGGAGGGAGCTAATAAAAAAAAAACGACCTCTATATGTGTGGAGGGAGCAGGCTCCAGGGAAGCAAAAATGTCAGGGAAACAAATCTAAGCTCCTCTAATCCGGGGAGGGGAGGAAACTCCTCCTTAAATCTCTCGGGCACATTTTGGATCGCTGAGGGAAAAACGGGGCGCCCTCATCAGGGCCAACATCAACATCTAAATCTTGTCGAAGCGCCTTAGTTAAATCCTCCGTCGTCATCGCCAGAACATAGCCAGCCGCCATAAGAAGCAAGGGGGGGGGAAGAAGTTTCGTGCAGGCTCGTGGGGCCAAAATGTCCCGTAGCGGTTAAGGGGCTCCATCTACCGCCATCTGGAGTCAGGAAAGATCAAGCTCTGGTGGACCTCATAGTTTGTGGGGGATAAAGGGGTGTTGTTGAAACCATGACCATCGGAAGATCGGCCTATCCTTACTGACCTATGCTCTCTTCCTCTCTCTTTAACCTGGTACCGGTGAACCTCGCGAAAATAGGATCGGTCGCAGGGGGCTCTTAGGAGTTGCGGTCTGCTAAAACACAACATCATTATTGCAGGCTACACGCGAAAACTCAGTGGGGGCGGAGGGATCAGCACACAGTTCAAGATCACATTCTCTGTCCGACGGACACGGCAAGAGTGGATAGACAGGGGGAAGGGTAATCCGGATCGGCTTCACTTGAAAGCGCTGAGCACGGGGCCTGCCTTAAATAGACCCGAAATATCGTCAGGGGATGGGCAAAAATAGAGTCGCGTGCTAAGGGGCTTCAAGCAATGCAGATTCATTTCTTGACCCGCAAAGGAAGAAAAGGGCGGCGACGCACAAAACGGGTGCAATGGGGGGGGGGGGGGGGGGGGGGGGGGTGGGGGGGGGGGGGGTGTGATTCACTAATATACTAAGTATGCAAGGGTAACAAAAATGCGTAAGGAAAACCGAAGATCGTGCTCAAGGAAGGCCTAAAAGACAGGAATTTAAAAATCCTTCAAAATGTCTGATCTCGAGAAGTCGTCGTGGGGGTCAGGAGGGGGAAGTGAAGTATCTCGCGGAAGAGGGATGTAACAAAGGGATACAATGATGGGCCGTTCAAGACCCGGGGTGCTCTCACCACCTTAGGAGTAGGAAGAGAAAAGAAAGATAACAGGCTTCTCAGACTGTAGAAGGAATACTTGATACCAAATTGGTCCGGGGGGGTTCGAGGGAATGGCGATCTTAGGCCCACCAAAAAAGGAGCTGAAACTTCGTCCTGTGGGTCAGGAAGTCTGTCAGAAGAAGTCCGAAAAGTTCGAATAACTTTGGGAGTCCTCAAAAAAGTCATACCAGGATAATCAAGGCAGGCACGTGAAGGTAGGGGGGTTGGGGGTAGGGCTTGCGCATCTAATCGTCCTGGCTTTTGTAACCGGAAAGGAAGAGCTTGGTGGGTAAGGAAAGGGTGGGGAAGTCAGCAAAACTCTACGAACAGGAAAAGTCATTAACTTCAGCGAGCCGGTCAGGAGAGGGAGGCAGTCAAAACGAAAGGGACATGCGATTGAACTTCCGGAGAGATGACCGAGGTGGAAACTTTCAGGAGGACAGAGGCGCCCTTGCCGGGCGGCCAATTGGAAACTCAAAAAAAAAAGGGCGGGCTGAGAGGAAGAATCGGGGGGGCACGGCCAAAAGGGTGGTGGGTAACCGAGAAAAAACTTCCATCCTCAAGGATCATGAGGGGGTCAGACTGGAAAACAGGAAAGGGTGGTCAGAGGAATGGAATCGTGTCGAGGGGAAACGATATGCAAAAGAACTTCTCCGCCACACCAAGGAATCATTGTGGGGGAAGCCACACCAACAAAGGTAAAAAAAACTGACCGCAAGATTAGGGCCACCAGTAGGAGGAATACTACGATGCGGGGGCATAAGGGGGAGGTCCGGGAAAAAAAACATCTTGAAGGAAAAAGGGCCTCCTAAAAACTCTAACTGCTGAATTCGGGAGGGAGAGGGGGGCGGGGCTAGGGGGGGAGAGGCGACCGAAGGTGAGAGACAACTGTCATTTTATCCCTCTCTTCAAAGGTCTGAAGTGCGGGCCTTGATGAATTGTCAAGGAACCAAGGGGGTACATAAAGAAAATGGGGGGAAAAAAGAACAGGCAGGAAGCGAAAAAAGATATATAGGTCCTGCCTGAGAAAGAGAGGCGGCCGCACATGGAGGGGCAGGGGGCAAAACCAACCAACAAACAAACCCTTGTGCCCAACCACCAAGCCTGCCACTCGGCACACTACGTGCGGGGAGGGGCTATTACGCGGCAAAAAAGAAGCTCCAACCACTTAGGTTCCCGTAGACGGGGGCAACGCCGGTCAAAAAGCTTCCCTCCGCAAAAGCAGTAAATGGGTTGGAATGTCATTGTCCGTGTAAACTGCCCTCAGGACAACCCATGGGGCAGGGCAGATGGTGGAACCATAGTTGGGATCATAGCGGGGGTAGGAGTGAATCAGTTACGTGGGGGGGGGAGTCCTGGAGGGACGTCTAGGGTACACGCAGGGGGGTTACAAAATCCAATGGCCCAAGCTGTGAAAACCATTCAAAGACATATCTTGTGACAGAACATCAAAAGCTGTAGGCAAAAAATTCACCCCCAGGTCTCTCACGTGAATGAACTTCAACTGTGCGGCGTGCCCGGTAGGGAGGTACTGATATTCTCTTGGGTTCAGGCTCTGGGTTCTCACATGCGGGGGTTCCCAACCCCAGTCCAGATTTGTAAACTGTGGTTGGGGAACCTGGCGGTAATACAATCCGCTGGAAAGGTTCTGCCGAGGATTTGGGGGGGGCAATTGGGGACAGCTTATACGACGAACAGGTCTTCTCGGTCGTTAAGGGTACCAGTGGGTGTGTAACTGGTGTCGCACAACCATTCTCTAGAAGCGGGTTCCCTCTAGGGTGTGGTACGGCACTGGGGGGAGTGGTTATGGTGAGGCAGGGAGGGTGAGAAAACCAGGGTTGGGGGAAAAAACCTGCAGGCAAAGCACCCCTCCGCAGGGGGTCCCCGTAGGGAAGGGGGATCGAGGGGCGCGGTCAAACGCCGCAAGCCGGACTTTAAAAGGGGTTTGTGTCCGGGCCGGGGGGGGCTGCGGGGGGGGGGGGGGGGAGGGGGGTAAAACGAAACCGACAAAAGGGGAAAAGGTGGCCCCGAGCCCTGGATTGGGGGGGGGGGTGGTCAGAAATGGACACCCTGGAGGGGGGGGGCAAACAGATGAGAGCCAAGAGCGACCAATAGTAATGCGTTATGTTGAGTCCCCCACCCCAAAACCCAAGAAAAATGGAAAGAGAAGGGGGATGGGGAAAAAAAACACTACAAAAGGCACGAACTGGGAGAAGCGCAAGACTCATGGGGGCCAGACAGGGGTCGCACTGGGGACAGAAAAAAAAAAAAAACCAGGGTGAAACAGTCGAAGGTGGTGCACAGCGGGAACCTTGAAAAAATCGAGAACAATAAAGAAACAAAAAACAACTTGGTAGGGCCGGGGCAAAACGAACCCCCCACAAATGTCCCAGGGCACAGGGGGGAGGAAAATGGAAGAGCGAGGAAGAAGGGCGTACGAAAAGGCAAAACAAGAACCCAAAACCGACAGGGGGTCCGTGAAGACGCGTTCTCGGCCATCCGTCAAAAGGGGGGGGAGGAACAGCTTGCTAGATACGGGGGAGGCTTTAAAAACGCAAATAAGAAATAACAGTCGATACAAAGGTGGCAGAAAAAAAAACTGCACACAGGGAAAGTCACAAATCGGGGTTAAAGAATTTGAGGAGGGCTAATTGTCCGGGTCACCCGCGATAAAACCAGGAGGGAGAACAAACTTGGTCTGGGCTACTCCAACTTAACATGAAAAGGGGCCATGAACTAAGGCCTGGGGTGGGTGGTGATCAGAAGATGACGAAACGAAATCAACATCTGGGTTCAAGGGGGGAACCGAGCGCCACTCGGGGCGAAAAAAGGGGGGGCACAAAATGGGCAACGATGCGTTCAATGCGAAAATTTTAAAAGAGCAGGAATGGGAAGATGGCAGTAAACGTGACGCGGGGAAAGGTGGAAATCTGGGAAATGTTTCAAAGGAAAGGGGGGGAAAGAAAGAAAAAAAGGGGAGGGAACGAGACCGGGGGGAAACCATATTGTTGAACAGCAACAGCTAAACGGGCGAGGGAAGGCGGGGAGGAAAATGAGCGTAAAGGATTAGGAGGGGGAAAAAGGGAACGCAAAACAAGCCGAGATCGGTACCCATCGGTTAAAAAAAGCGTAGGTGAAAAACAAACTAGGGAGAACGAAGAAAGGTCATTGGGTGGGGGGAAGGGGGCAAGCGGGAAAGAGAAAGTAACACTGCTGCCCGCATAATCTGCAGGGAAAAGGGCGGTTTGGGGAAAGGATAAGGGGACAAAAAAGTTAGGGGAAAATCCAAAAAAAATGGGGTAGTACATGAAGCCGCACAAGGAAAACTAAGGGACAAGGAAAAAAAAAAGGGGAAAAGTGAGCGGGGGGGGGGCCGGGGGGGACGGAAAGGGGGGGCTTCCGGAACACAAGGGGAGGGGGGGACTCACAAACTCAAATTCAACCCAATCCCAGCCAAGGGGGAGGAGGGAGGGGGAGAAAGGAAGATCCTCACACCCCAGAAGGGGGGGAAAAGGGGCGGGAGCCAAAAGGGTCGGTAAAATCTTTTCTTCGAGGAAGGGGAGGGGACGACAAAACCACTTCACGAAAAAAAGAGATCGGGGAAAGTGAAAAAAGGAAACCCGGAGCAAGTCCAAGCAATCCACCGGGACAAAATCATGTTTGGGTAAAACAAAGGGATGTGCGTAACACCGGGAGTGGCTGGCGAACCCGGGGGTGTGGGGGTCCAAACTGGGCGGGCAGTTTGCGAAGAGGGCGAAGAACGGCGGGAAACCCAAATTCTATGGGGGGGAACGGGGGGGGGACGGGGGAAAAGGTGGTTAATGGTCAGAAAGAGAAAAGGGGTGGGAAATGGCTCCTCAGGAATCAATGGACAAAACAGTACCGAAAGCAAACAAAATGAAACTAAAAAAGGTCAGTCAACCACGACGGGGGGGAGGTCACTTTTTGATGGGAACCTAGTGAAGGGGACGCCCTACATCACAGGAAAGCAGCCATGTTGGTTACCGGGGGGGAATATAGGACCTCTTTCGACGGGAGGGAAACCAAAAAAATGCGCACGGGGTATACGCTGGATGAGGGGGGACAGGGAAGGGAAAATTTCAACTCAAGGGAACAGAAAAAAAAGGGGAAGAGAGAAGAGGGGGAGGAAAGCAAATGGCAAGTGGGAAAGCTCAAATCCTAAAGGTGCCTACGGGGGGGGGGTGCACGGCAGGGAAAAAAGGGCGTTGGACGAGGAAAAGGGGATACAAAGAGTTCTGGGCGGAAAAAAAAGTATCCAACAAAACGTATGATAAACCTGAAAGGCAAGTGGAAGGGGAATTGAGGAGATTCGCAAGGGGGGGGCGGAAACGTTCATGCGTGGGACGAAACAAACGGTAAACAATGGGCAAAAAAGGCGAAAAGCAAAAAACCCCGGCCTAACGCCAAAAAACCGGGGTTTGGTGTCCGCCTGACGCAGTAGCAAGAAGGAGGCAAACAAGAAAGGAGGGGGGGGAAAACAAAAAACACGGGGAACGAAAAAAAAGAGGGGGTCGGGAACGAAGAAAAATACGGGAAAAATGTCTGAGGTGAGGGAGAACGCGAAAAAAGGCAAGGGCAAGGAACGGAAAAACTCGAAAGCGGCAAGGTTGGGGGGGGGAAGGGGGTCGGGCGGGCCCCCGAGGAAGCAAAAAATTTGAAACCACACTCGCAATGAAGAACAGAGGGGGAGGGAGGAAGGCAGGAAGAAACCAAACCGAAAAAAGAATCAGGGGGGGGAGGGGGGGGGGGTCAGTGGGAACACTTGAAAAATGACGCCGTGCTAAACGCCGGAAAAAGCCACAGGTCCGACAGGACAGGACTAAACGGAAAAGGAAAGGGGGGGCAACAGGTTGTCGGCAATCGCAACTTCCCTTCCAGGGATGGAACTAATGGGAAAACCTGGAAGAAGGGGGGGTCTCCCAACAAAAAAAAAACGGCTACTGGGGGGAAGAACAGAGTGTGATGAAGGAAAAAAAAGGTTACTCATGCGCCTATTGCGGTGAAAGAGTCAGGGGGAGCCCGAAGGGGGGGAGAAAAAAATCCCGGGAAAGAACGACAAGAGAGACATTGCGGCGGGGGGGTTTCAAAAGAAATCAGGCAACAGGGAGATAAATAAAAAAAGCAAAATGGAATAACTGAAGTTTGGAGGGGGAGGGCCAAAGTGGAAGGGTGCAGGGCTGAAAGCCATCAAGGGTCGTTACTAACGAAGACGCAGGAAAAAAGCGGGGCAGGGAAAGGGGTTTGGGGCGACATCCAAGGGGGGAGGAAAACGTTCCAAGAAAGCTGTGGAAAGACATGCAAACGCTACACATTCTGTCGTAGAGGGGGATGTTTGTTCAAGTCAGGGACAAGGAAAAGGGAGAGAAGGGTTACTAAGGACATAATCCCGTCCAAGGAAGGTTCGCATGGGGCCGCAAAGGCGGGGGGGAAGTTGAGGTGCAAAAAACCATAGGGGGGGATCTGGGGAGGGGGGGGGTCGTCGGGTTAAGGACACATCGTTTCGTAAGCGGTGAAGACTGATGAATCGGTAAGGAAAAAAAAGAAAAGGAAAGTGTGTTCCACTTGGGGGGAACAGGGGGGGGGGGGGACTTGGGTGCGGGGCAAAAGTCAAAGAAGGAAGGGGAATGATGTGTAAAAGTAACCTTATAGGCAAGAAGGGGAAAAAATCGACAGCAAAAGAGGAATGCGAAAGGGGGTAGAGTGGGGGGGGGGGGAGGGGGGGGGGGGGGACAAGAGCCGCGACACGTCGAACAAAATGGCTTCCGGCGGCGACGCCTAGAGAACAAAAAAGCCAAGCTGGAAAAAAAGAGGGATCTGGGGGGGAAAGGTGGAAAGCAAAAAGGGTCATAAATTAAAGGGGGGGGGGTGATTTCTTTCCGAAAAAAATCAAGAATGAAAGTCGGTTGGAAGCAGTCGGAAGGGGCACCCACTGACCTTAAAGCAAGAATAGGAGGAAAAAATTAGGTCACTGGGAAAGGTGGGGGACGAGCAAAAAAGGGGGCGTGGGGGGAAGTGGGAGGAAGGGGGGTAGTGTACAGGGAAGAACAAGGCGGGGGAGAGAACCATCATGAGGCACTTGCGGAATCTCGGGGGAGAAGTTGGGGGAACATAGGTCACGGGGGTCGGAAGAAAAAAAAACCGGGGAGCAGGCGGAAATGCAATCGATTTGGATGGGCCCAATGATCAGCAAAATAAGGCCACAACCTGTATCAAAAAGGGGGGGGGGCCGCAATGGGGGGAGGTGAACATACCCTCAAAGAGCCCTCAATCACACGAAGAAACAAGGGAGCCGGGGATGGTGAGGGGTGGGGGGGGGACGTCATGGACACAAAGAAAAATCTTTATTTCAAACAAAAAAAAAAGGGAGTTTGGCTCAGGGGGGGGGGGGAAAAATCCGGGACAGGGGGGGGAAAACTTCCGGGGGCAACAAAGGAACCTCGAATGCAGCCAATGGCCAAACACACGGGAGGAGAAACTATAGCCACCCCAAACATGAAAAATGGACTCGAGCCGTCACGAGTTGACATCAATCCCTGGGCTGTTCACGAGGCACGGGGCCTGGGAATTGGTAGAGTGAACATTGGGCCCTCGTCGGGGGCGGGGTCTCGGGAACCGGGTGGCCTACCCAAAAGGGTCAGGCGGGAACGAGGGAAAAACTTTCTACCGCCGTCCAGGAAGGAAGGGGCACCTGCGGGAGGGGGGGGTCAAATGAAAGGGGGGGGGGGGCAAGCCCAACCGAGGAGGGAAACGAAACTCTTTTGCAAGCGTGCGAAAAAGAAAAAAAAAAAATGACCGGAAAGGAGGGGGGGAAGAGGACACCAGGATTTGGCCCGGAGAAAACAACCTAGGGGGGGTGGAGGGTTATTTGCACGGAGGAAGAATAAAAAAGGAAAAAGGGGGGAACCAGAGCTCGGGGGGGAAAGGGGGGGCATGATCACCACAAAAAGCGCCGGGGCGAAGCTATCAGTGCCCAAGAATAAGAGGGGAGCAGCGGGAAAAGGGCTGAGGGGGAGGGGGTCAGGAGAAAAGCAGGAAAAAAGGACTTCAGCACAGGGGGACATTTCAAGATATGGACAGTGGGCACCAGGCAAGGAAGGGGGGGGGGAAGGCCTCCAGAAAGGTGCTGGGGGAGTGGCAAAGGGCAATGGTACAGACAGGTGCCACGGGGCAACCGAAGGGGAGGTGAGTAACCAATGGAGCGCCGAGCAAAACAAGATCACAAAGCGGCCCGGTCGCCAGAAGGCCCTGGGGAAGGGAGTTAGTGAACGCTTCGGTGTCCCAGAAAGCCCGGGGCGAAACCGAACCATCAGGAAAAGGAGGGGGGAACCCCATAAGGGAAAGAGCCTCGAAGTCTGTGGAAAAAAAGGGTGGGGGGGGGGGGGGTGAGAACTCGGGTTGTGGGAGACCTGAAAATTCTCCAGGCGGTAACACGAAAGCGGAACAGAGAACACAGGAAGGAGTAAAGAAGGGAAAACCATCAGGGCCGGGATTACCGTTTTTTTCATGGGGGGGGGTGTTAAAAGGAGCTTCGATGGAATTCCCTATGGAATTGAAACGGTGGGCCGATTGAGATGCAGGAAAAAAAAACCAAACAGTCATGTCCTACCTTAGCTCTAAAACCAGGGGGCTCGGTGTGTGTCGGAGTGGTCAGAAGGGGGACAAAAGGGGGGAAAAAGTCCAAAGGTAAAAAAAGAGGGGGAGCTTCCAGGCTTAGGCACCTCAAGTGCAGCTAGCAGGTCGGAAGGTAAAAATAGGGAATGGAGTTGGATAGTAGATAAGTTCATCACTTTCCCCGTGTTTAAAACGGGGGGGGGGGATGAGGGGGAAACGTCAGGAGGAGGTATGGTTAAAAAAAAAAAAGGGGGCTCTGCCTACTGGGTTATTTGTGGGAACAATATCATTCGCTTGGGGGGGGGGGATAGGGGGGGAAAAAACCGGGCAGAAAAAAAATGCGGAAATTGTCGGGTTGGACCACCGGGACAAAAAACCACGAACGGCAACTGGGTTGGGAAAGGGGACGACGAAGAGGGAGGGGGCCAAAGACGTGAAATTTCCTGCGTGTGAGGTCTAGGAATCCTCCTGGGATTCGTTGGGGGGAGGGCCGAGAAAAAAAAGGAAAAAACAAAACCGGAGCAAATTGGGGAAGAACATTGCAATGACTTAGGAGACGAAAGCGAAGGAGAGGAGCATCTCGAACTGTGGGGGGGAAATTCTCGAGGAAGTCTTAGGGGGGGAAAGAGGGGAAGAAATTTGACCTGAAATCAAATGGGCCGGGCATAAGTTAGGCTGACCATCAAATTTAAGAAGGTTACTCTCTCAAAAAAACAAAAACAAAAGGTGCAGAAATGAGAAAGAAGAAGAAAAGGAGAAAGGGACCGTCAAGGTGATGAAAGAACTACTGGGGACGGCACCCCATTTGGGCCCCACAATTGAGGGGGAGGACAAGGAGGGAGGCTAAGCGGCGGGGGAAGGGAGCTGAGGGTGGGGCCCGGGGACAAAAACCAAGAAGAGATCTGAGACTGCCGAAAGGGGGGGGGGAAAAGGTTACAATTAATGGTCACGCCGCTGGAATGGTGTCGGCCTCAACATGGCGGAAAGGCGAAAAGGTTCGTCGGAAGGGGGGAGACAAGAAGAAGTAAATAGGGGTGATAAATCAAGGCAAAACCGATACAGGGAATGCAAAAAGGGGGCTTTCTCCTAAACCTGAGGAACTGTGGTGTTGTTGGAGGGGGGGTAACCGGGGGGGGGGGAAAAAGCACAGGGGTGGAACCCTTTATTTAAGAAAGAACAAAAAAAACAAACGAAATAGAATTGGTTAGAAAAAAAAAATTGGCGCTCTAGTTATTAAGAAATCTTTCAGAGGGAAGGGGGACAGGGGGAGGCAACGAGAAAAAATAGGGGCGCAACAAGAGGATGTACAGGCCTGACCACGGCGGACCAGGTATGCCAACAGAAGGTTCGGTGGTAGGGGAGGGACCGAGGGGAAAGTGAGCCTTGGCCGTTCATGCAATTGAAGAACGCAAAACGGGGGAGGCGTGGAAGTGAGATATGGGGGGGGGGGGGAAACGGACGGAAAAGTGGTTCCAAAAGCACCTACCAATGCGCGACAAAAGGGGGGGATTTAGATTGAACAAAAAGGGCCGACGGGCGAAAAGGGTGGACCAAGGAGGGGGAAAGAGGGGGCTGAGGGGAGATCAAGTATCTGGAGGCAGCGGCCCGAAAACCATGGTAAATAATTGGCCATTGAAGGTATTGAGGGGGAAAAAAAAAAAAAAAACACGTTGCTCCACAAAAAAAAAAAAAAAGAGTATTGGCAAACCTAACTCCGTTTGAAGCAGAAGATTCGGTGTCAAGCAGTAGTGGAAGGGGGGGGGGGGACCCACCGGGGGGAGGGGGAAGGGGGAACTCAGCAAGGAAAAAAGGGGGGGGGACTCGGGAAATACTCTAGGCGCGGAGTGATAATTTCGGGGCAGCAAGGCGAGAACTGACATCTAAGGCGGGAAGAAGAGGGGGGGGAAGTCGGGCTGGCAAAAAAAACAACTGTAGAAATTTATACCTATTGACCTGGAAGTCCGCGGCCTTGGAATTACGGGCGCCCACGGGGGGGACGCAATAGCTCAGGGGGGACTGGAAACAAAAGGGACCCTAACTTTCGGGACCGACCTAGGTAGGAAGCCCGCTGAGAGGAGGAGGAACTGCGGAGAGGGGGGGAGAAATGGGCGGTCCGGCCGCGAGCCAAGGGACAAGATCTAGGGGCCTTAGTCTTAGGGGGAGGGGAAAACAAAGGAAAAGACAAAGAAGGTGGTCGGGGCAAAGTAAACCGGCTCGGGGAATGGGGGGAGAAACGGTGGGACGCCCCCGGGGGAATTGAAAAGACGGGAGGGAATGCACGCCGAGGAACTGGCCTTGGAAGGAGGAATAACAAAAGGAAAATCAAAGTCACGCAGTACAACTCGAGAAGGTCGGGGGAAAAGGGGGAAGGAGGGCGGGCGTAAGGGGAGAAAGAGGGGCCAAGGCATAAGATCAAACAGGCCATGTACAGGTGTGAAAAAATAGACAAAAGAAAAAATGTGAATGGGGGGAGGAAAAAAGGGCAGGAAACCAGCGGGGGGCAAAGAGAAAGTGAGCTGCAAGGGGCTTGGAACTGCGGGAGCCGAGAAGGGATTGGAAGAAAAGGGGGTGTCGAGAGAAGGCTCGCCACATAAAGTTTTGGGGGAAATTAAAGATTGGTCAGCGGGACAAGGGGGCGAAAAAATTCGAGAAAGGGGCGTAGGGGGAAAAAAAAAGAGTGGACGGGGTAAAACCGCAAAGACCCGACCAGTTGATTTGGGTGGCCGTAGGGCGGGAAGCAGGGGGGGGGGGGGAGACGAACAAATAAAGGGGAAGGGGGAACGGGGGGGGCCCCGGCACCATTCCCGACACACACAAAGGACAGGGGGGGACCCAAAAAGCGAAGGGGCGGGAGCTGGGGAAGGAAAGGGAATCTTCTATTTCGTCGATATTGAAAACGACGGGGGAAAGGTGGGGGGAAACGAAAAAGAAAAAATAAAAGAAAGAAGAGCAAACCGGACGATTATGAGGGGAAACGGGGGGGTGCGGAGGGGGGGTGACGAAATTGGGGGGTGCGGTCGGGGGGGGGGGGGGCCGTTGGAAGAACGGAAAAAAAAAGCCTAAAGGTGGGGCCTTCTAAATCCGAAAAAAGGCCTCAAAAAGAACCCGTACAGGAAGTGGCTATTGACAGGGGAAAAAGGAATCGGTGTTTGGACGGTGGCAAAGGGAAAAAAAGAGGGGGAAGGAGAATCTGATCTGGACGACGGACAATCCCCCCTACCGGGGATAAAATATCCTGGGCATTAAATCGCAGGGTCTAAAAAAAAACGGGGGGGGAGAAAAATTGTCCGGAAGCAAGGAAAAGAAAATACGTGCTCTTGGTTGCGGGGCTGTGAAATAAATAAACAGAAACCGGCGGAGAAAGGGTACGAAAAAAGGAAAAAATGATACTACGGGCCAGAATCCGGGGCTTTCGGATCGTGGGGGCCGTGGAAAACGGAGAACCACCTCGAACCCAAAGGTCACCAGGAAAGGAAAAGACCTGCAAGGACGAAACGAGGTGGGGGGTAACCAAAAAACTATCGGCCCAAGGGAAACATCGTTTACAGGGAATAAGACCGGGTAAACGCACCGCGGAGGGCAATGGAGTAAATCGAGGGAGGGTCCGGAGGGGCGCGGAAACAGCTGAAAAGAAACATAATGGGTAGAGGGACGGTAAGGAAAAAAAACTACCGAGGGAAAAAAAAAAAAAGGGTGATGTTGCCCGGTCGGGGCCTTGGAAAAGGGGGGGGGGAGATAAACTTAAACGAGAAAAAAAGGGATTCGGGGGGCGGGGAAAAGGGGGAAAGGGGAAGGGAGGAACGCAAGAAAAATGGGGAGGGAAAAAAAAGGCAAAGGGAACCTTCACGGACATCATTGGGGAGAGGGAATAGTCCAATCAGGCCGGTATAGGTAAAAGGAGGGGGGGAACTAGGAAAAAAGGCAGATCAAGATCGTAGGCCATCGGTAGGGGGTTTGCCCAACCGAAATCTGCGCCTAAAGAGGGGAGGGAGGGCAAAACAAAGGAAAAGGGGGAATACAAAGCTCTGTCCCCGCATTAAAATAAAGAAGGGTTGGAATAAATGCGGGGGGGAGAAAAAAAAAAAACCAAAAAAACGATTACTAAAGAAAATCCGTTAAAAGACTAGTGAAAAAAGAAATAAAAAACTGCAAGGGTGAACCAGTCCTTGAAAAGAGGGTGGGGCGAGGGGGGGGGGAAGGTGAGGTCTGCAACGGGGGAAAAAAACGAAGCGCAGGGTTCTCGCGACGCCACAGGGGGGGCCAAAGCCCAAAGAAAAATCGGAGGGCGGGGTATAAATGCTATGCCCCAAACGGAAGGGAAGAGGCCCGATTCCGGCCAAAAGGCTTTCGAAGTCGGAAACAAACCCGACTTGAAGGCAAAAGGCTTGGGGGTCGAAGTCAGGCAAGTGCCAAAAGGGAGGGAAGCTCAACAAAAAAAAATAAGGGACATCAGGGACACCGAGTCCGATCGGGGGGCTCCAGGGGAAACGGAAAGAAAGGGAAGGGTCGAAAAGGTGGGGGGGAAGCAGGATTGGCTTGCCGGAGAGTGGGGCTAACGGCGGTGAGAGGGGCAAAAACAAAAAAGACGGGAGGAAGGGCGGCGGAACGGGGTTGGGAATTTTCCTACACGGGAAAATGGAGGGGACCCCGGGCAAAGGGGGAGAAGAAAAGCACGGAAGCCTGAAAAAAAAGAAAGCCAAAGGGGCCTTAGCCTTGCGAACGTGGGGTGAGGGGGGGGACGCCAAAGAGGGGTTTGAAAATGCAACAGTAAAATTCCCCCTAATCAAAGAAGAATATAGGTGACCGGGGGAAATCTACCGGATTGGGGTCCGGGGAAACGGCTAAACAAAAAAAAAATGGGAAAAAGGCCTCCGTCATGCTAAAATTCCCAAATGACCCGCAAAGAACTCGAAAAAAAACAAACACAAAAACGGAGGGGGGAGGGAGGAAAGGGTGGAGGAAGAGGAAAAAGCGGGAAAAAGGGCATTAACGGGGGGGGGGGGGGGCCCTAGAACAGGGCCGCCTTGGGTTAGCGCCGGGCCACAAAAAAATGGAAACCAAAGAGTTTTGACTAGGCGCCCCGTCACTGGGGTGAATGAACACTCCAACCAAACAGATGAAGGAAAGCAACCAGGAGAAAGACAAACTTTGGATCGACAGGAAACGGGGTGCCAGGAAAACATAAAGTTGTCCCCTCTGCTGCGGACAAAAAGCCCAGGTAGGGAGGATCCACCCCAATTGTCGACTAAAAAAAGCGGACGGGGGGGGGGGTGGGGGGGGGGACCGCTACACCGAAGTAGATAGGGAGAAAAAAAGAACGGCGCCAAAAAAAAAAAGTGGTGAAGGGGCCACTCATCGGGTCCAGGTAGACTATTTTGCAACGACGGAACGTTTAAAAACACCCGAAAATGGGTGTTCGGGTGAAGGTTATATACAGAGTTCAGGGGAGAAACGGAACTTCGGAAGGGAGGTGGCAAAGGTGCCAGGGCCTAACTTCGGTCAATTTGCCGAACTCGGAAAAGCAAATTGTGTCGGCGTTTAGGGGAAGAGGGGGGGGGGGAAAATGATCAAAAAAGAAAGCGACTCGGAGGTGGGGGCAAATTTGGAAAAATGTCAAAGGTGCGCTTTCACCCTCCGTTGGGCAAGCAACAAAAAACTAAAAACAAACACACCCCCAGGCAACAGGCAGACGACCAGAAAACAACGGGAAATAAGGACAGAAGGGGGGAAGGCTAGATCTCCGTCTTAGGAAGTGAACCCGCGGGGGGTAGCCGCAAATCGCGCCCACCGCACTTCGAATATCCTCGGGGGAAAGACAATATGGTGGGAAAAACAAGGGGGAGGGCGCAAGATATCGGGTCGGGAAAAAACCAATCCGATCACGGGAAAAATAAAACGATCCTTAAAAATTGGAAGAGGGGGGGAGGAAGATGGATCAAGGGAAGGTGGGGTCTAATAAGTTCCAAACCCGTACGATCCCGATCAAGTGGGGAAACATTCAGCAAAAAAAAAACTGCCTTCAAAGGGGAATATAAAAAAAGAGAAATTCCACGGGGAACGAAAAAAAACGGCGGAAGTGTACGGGTCGTGATGGACGCCCCTGCCATCGAAAAAAAAGGCAAGATCCAAAGGAGCGGAAGGGGCAGGGCACAAATCACAACTTTAGGCAATTCACGCGCTTACCGGAAAATCGGGGAGAAAACAGGAAAAAACCTAAATGAGGAAGGGGGGCTGGGGGGCGGAGGAAGCAAGAACGAGGGGGAACCGGAAAAAAGGAAGAGGAACGGGTGGAAAGGGCAACACCAAAGCCGGCGTTGCTGGATCGAACCTTTGCAGGAAAAAAAAAAGGGGGTGGCGCGGCTGTCTGGGGGATTTAAACGCCAAGCGGAGGACAACAGGACAGGGAGGGGGGGAAGTGGGGGGAAAGAAAAACGCGTGGGGGGGAAATCATGTGGACAAAGGGTTTTCTAACGACCGAAGGGAGGGCGTGTTTTTTCGGGGGTGCGGACACGCAAGAAAACGGCCCACGGGAGGGCAAAAAGGGGGAAGCCGAAAAACGTTGAATCGGTGCTGGCCGGAGCCCGAACAGTAAAAGCAACGCTCGGCAGTTCAAGGGGGTCGGATGGCGGCAAGGCTCCGGAAGCCCGACGCTGTCAACCGAAAGTAAAAAAGGGCAGGGGGAAAAAAACAAGAAGGGAGGGGGGGGGAAAGGGGGGAATAGGTAAGCCTGCCATCATGGGGTTGGAGGTCAATGTGCGATAAAAAGAACCAGTTTCCCCCGGGGGGGCGCTGCCACGCAGGGGGGGGGGGAAAAAACAGACGTAAAAAGGCCCTGCCGCCACCGTACGTGAAGCAAGAGGTGCAAGAAGGGGGGATCTTGCTACGGGTAAAAACGTTGCCAAGGGAAAAGGCCAAGAGGGAGGCAAATCGACGGCCGTAACGGGGCATACAGAGGGAGAGAGGCGGAAGAAAAGGAGGGGGTGTCAGCGGGGTGCCAAAAAAAGTTTTCGAAGAAAGCAAGGGGGCCCCACGGAAGGGGAGGAAAAAAAAACGTAGGGGAAGGGAGTACAAAAAAGAAAAGGAAGGGGAACCGACGGGGGGCACACAAACCGGGTTAATCACGGCGTCTGAAATTAAAAGGACAAAAAATTCCTCTATCCTATCGAAGAAAAAAAAAACGGCGGCAGGGGGGGGGGGGGAGGGAAACCTAAGGACTGGTCAGGTGTGGCCACACAACTTCGGGGGGGGACAAAAAGGAAACCTCTAAACCGTGGGGGGGCTTCCAAAAATGACTGAGGGCTGAAAGCAATTCAACCTCCGAAC
>Ga0179593_1539845_pt1 | contig 31269 bp, 37 predicted proteins | sample CZODoug2_1_08_16_FD_185931 | JGI IMG/M metagenome (GOLD analysis project Ga0179593, IMG submission 185931) | Vadose zone soil fungal communities from Angelo Coast Range Reserve, California, USA - CZODoug2_1_08_16fungal (PacBio error correction) | ecosystem: Environmental > Terrestrial > Soil >...
ACAATCAGCGGGGAAGACTGGTAATCAGGACACGGGGAGTCGAGCGCCACAGAAACTGCCAATCTATCAGGTCAAAGGGGCTTGGCCAACCACAACGGGGAAAGTATACGGGTCACCCCTAGCAGCGGGGTAACAGACCCTTTAAAGCGTGCATAAATTAGCCAACGTAAGTCACACGGAATTCTTTAAAAAAGAAACCGCCATGGCATTAGCGGCAATGTACGAACAGCACATCAGTCTCTTGTACAATCTTTATAGAGGAACATGTTAAAAAGGGACCGTAAAAAAATGAATAATAAATACTTCTGCTGAAGGACTAAGCTAGACAACGTACAAAGGGGGCCACTGTACGTGACAACAGCATAAAGTGCAGACCATCAACTCAAACCAGTGACAGCGCCATACCATAAATAGGTGGGAAGTGCAACAGTCCCCTGGAATATACCGGGCAATACGGAACGACAAAAAGCAGTAGGAGAGCCACGACTGTATTAAAGCCTAGACGGGGGGAAACTGGTCAAGCGAGATACTGCATCCAAGAAGATGGAAGGTGACGAGCGTATGGTTGCGTGTTCGTTACTAGTAGAATCGGGAGTAATTAGAGAATTTGACGTCGCGAGAGACGGAGGGGCTGGCTTGGCGAGAGGAATATTGAAAAAATTTGCACGCTTCCACAACGGCGAACACAACGAAAAAGAGCCAAAACAACTGGAAAAGTTCTGAAAGGGTATAATGAAAGAGAGCCTATGGTCGATCAATGACGCAACCCAAAATTGATGTGGCAAAGTAGGAAGGGAAGGGATTGAAAGCGAGGGAGTGTGGGGGCTCTGAAATAGCAAGGAGTGGTTTCGATCATATGGCAAGTCTGCCAAAACAAGCCTGTAAGTTGGAGGGTTCCAAAAGGAAAAAGCAAGGGGATAGTAAAGGGGAGTGCATATTCTCTTAAGGGGGGGGGAAATTCGGGGAAGGCTGAGTTTGCAAAATTAGAAGAACAAAGGATTTGGTAAACCCAAGAAAAAAGGGAAGAAGTTTCGCACCCTTGTGGACAGGAGTGGAACTTGAAGGGGAACATGATGTGCGAGGGGGGGTGTGTCGGAACCGTAGTGAAAAGGAATCAGAGGGAACATTGGAAAAGGATCCTATCTAAAACAAACGGTAAAGGTTACTCAGAAGAAACAGCTTAAGTGGGGGTTCCAGGAAATCTCGACGCTACATCTCACAAAAGGACAAAAGAAAGGGGAGGGAAAAAGAAAAGAGGTTCTTGAGGAGTACCCCAATGTTCTGACCTCTCCCGATAAAACTACTTCCTCAGGGGCCGCACTCATTTAAAGGGTCATAAGGTTGACCTCATGAGGCACCAGAATCTTTACCGAAAACGACATGGGACACATAAAGGAAATAAGTTAGAAGGGTCGAAAAAATAATAATGGCAGAGGCATTTTTCTCAAAACCTAGACACGCTCAGAATTACTGGAGAAACGGTGAAGGAATTAGGAAGTGTACTGGGAGGGTAAGCCGGGCCGCCTTTCGTGCTGAAAAAAAGATCTCCAGATCCCAAAGGAGAGAACGTACAGCTGGGATTAGGGGGAAAAGCGACTTGTTGGAGTAAAAACGCAGCGGTTCCTCGAAGAAGATTGTATTCTTAAAATGAAAGGAGATGGCAGGGTAATTGAGGAAAAATGACTACTTTCGGTGAGCAAACCAGAGACTCGGAGTAAGGCAACGGGGAGAAATAAAGTTGGGGGGTCGAGTAAGACCCCTTAAATGACAGAAGGGGGGTGACAGAAGTCAGTAGCTTGTTCGAAAGATGATTTCGAAACCGTCCATAGGGTTAACTACGCGGGACGCAAAGGAGTTTTCCGTGTGGAACTTAAAAGTAGTTCACGCGGAAAACTTGCAAGAAAGGCATGAAAGGAAAAAACTAGGAGAGGACGAGTAATGAACTGAACTTTCGGACGGCCGAAGAGCTTGGAGTGTCCGCGCAAATTCTAAGAAGGGGACTGAATGAAAAGCTAGATGGGGGTCCTAAAGGGGGGGGAGAGAAAATATGGAAAGGCACTCTACCTCTTAGGAAAAAACCATTAAATCTTGGGATGTTCAGGGATCTCTCACAAAAAAAGATGAAAAAGAGAAGAAAGCAGCCTTTAAATGGATTGAAAGAATGCGAGTTCCTCCAGATGAGCCGAAGAATCAAGCCCTTGCCAACGTCAGGAGCGGAACAATTCAAAAGCTTTTGGAGGAGGAGTGGGCACTCAGTCAAACAACTCAAAAGAGACCAGGAGGGGTTACAGGAGAGGGGGGAAGGGTAAGGAGTCAACGAGCAAAGAAATTTGATGCCTGCGGAATCCTTCAAATAACTGACCCTGGATGAAGAATACCGGCAAAAGAAGAAGGAAGAGGCCACAAAGGACGTATTCCCATTCAGGGTAGATCATTCGGAAAAACGAGAAAACAAGTAAGGGCGCGACAGATCGGTTCACTACTATGAAGAGTCTCCGGGGTTGACGCAGAAAGAAAAAAACTCGAAGGGTAAAGCCTTGAAGAAGACTCATCTCTCTAAGAGTCGGGCTTCAAAAAACGTCCACGAAAAGGCTGGGCCGCGGAATCCTTTTGCAGGGAATCTGCAGAAGAAAGAAAGGCAGGAAAGGCCCAAGGAAGGAAAGGAAGGTAGTACGAAAAAAAGAATTCTTAAAACTAGGGGGAGACAATGGGGTTGAAATAAAAGAAAGGAACTAAAATGTTTGTTTCCCAAAGGGTATTAAATGGGGTCACCGGGGTGGGCACTTTCCCGAGGGCCGGTCATAGGGAAAAAAAGACCCTTGTCTGGACGAAAAAGGGAGAAAAGCAGAATCGGGACGGCGCTCTTAGATGCTAACCGGACGTCAAAGGTAAGGAAAAAAAAGGGTTTAAGTTGGGGAAGTTTAGGGTGGATCTTTCTGAGGGGGGAGGATCTTTGGGTGAATAAGCAAACCGGGGGTTCAAGTGCTTGGGGGGCAGTCTACTTGAGAGGAGAAAAGCACTAAGCCTGTAAGGGAAGAAGAGTGTAAAAAAAATTGAAAAAGAAGAAAATCAGAAAGGACGGGGAGAAGCAAGGGAAGCGAACTAAGCTCCGTGGTCAGCATCTGTGTTTCGAAAGAATCAGAAGTCGAGACACTCAAAACCAATTGGAATACTTGAAACCAAAATAGGAAAAAAATATACTCAGGATCGCAAGGGGAAATATGTTATCTATTTTCACCCAGAAAAAAGAATCTTGAATTTCCAGGTAAACAACTCATAAGTATATCACTTAGGAAAACACCGAAAAAAAAAACCCCTCCAGCTCAAAACCGGCCAAAAAAAAGAATTTGTGGAGGAGAAGGAATACAAACATAACCCGTTGACTATTAACAGGGCATAAGCGCTCTCATGGGTGTGGAAGGAGCTTGGGGTCTCCGTCCGTGAAATGGGGACGCAATCAGCTTCAGAAGGAAGTCTGAGAACATCAAGAGCAGGGCAGCGTAAAATTCAGAGAAAAAGTAAAGAAAAAGGTCAAGTAAACGTCCACAAGCAGAAACCTTACGAAGTCACAGAAAATCCAGTAAGGGAAAAGATTGGTGGAGCCCAATTTACTGTGCGTAAGGAAAAAAGAATGAGAGGAGTCCGCAGTGGGAACCAGGGAAACAATTTGATTGGAGGCCTTTCTTCCCCTCGAGAAGGGAACGGGAAAAAGGGAAACTGCTAGATTAACGCTGTCACTAAATTTGGGGTGCCTGGGCTCTACCCAAACCAAGGGGGGCCACGGCTGTGAAACGGGAAAAGGTTAAGCTTTGAGTTGCCGTGGAAAGTAGTCCTTAGCAGGAGTATTTATTGAGAACGACGGAAGGGATCTAGAGTAGAACGGGGAATGAACAAGCTGAAGAGAAAGAATCGTACACACGAAAATGTAGTTTAAGGGGGGGTGACGCATTTAAAGGAAACAGCTCTGAAAAAATGACTCCCTGGGAACAAGTTTGAGGGGGACAAGGGCCCACGCCGGGGGTCCCTAGTGCCACCAGGTTTCGTTGCTTACTCGGGAAACCGTCATCTCGGAATAAAAAAAACACGCCTGCAGGAGGAACTAGACTCAGATCAAAAAAACCAAGGGAGGGAAAAAAAGCGGAAAAATAAGGAGCGGGATGAAAAAAGTCGACTTTTCCGAAGGGAGAGCGTCAAAAGGCCAATGAAGGCATTGGTCGGCTTTGAAAGTCTTAGACGGGGAAAAAAAACCTAGCAAACTTTGGGCGTCCATGAAGTGGAAGGAAGAAATGCTAGACGGCAAGGGCAGGGGGGGGGGGACCTCTCACGCGAGATCCGAAGAAGGCAGGGAATCTAAGTTTGCATTGAATTAACTCAGTAATAAACCGAAAGGAAGGGGGGAACATAGACTAACTGGACACTTAAAACTGAGGGTGAAAAAAAAGGTCATATAAGAAGCAAACTGGGCCCTTTAATCAAATAGGATTTAAATTATTCGACAAAGTGAAAAAAAATCTGTTAGAAACCTCTCAAGCTACAAGACCTCAAGGGAAAAAAACCGATATTCGCGAAAAAAAACCCGGGGGACATGCTCTTAGCGTCTACCAAACAATCCAGGAGATCTTGGGGGGGGGAGTGTAAAGGGAATCAGGAGTAGAAAATTTGAGATATTCAGGGGAGGTTCTGTCTCTTTTGCTAAGGGTAAGGAGGGAAGAAGGGCACAGGAAAGCTTTAGAAAAAAAACAGATACAAGAACAGAAAGGATTTTGAACAAGGGAGGAAAAAAATGGCGAGGGGGGCAAGAGGCGCCCAGAGAGGGGCCAGTACTTTTTTTTAGCTGAGGTGGAGAGAACAGAATGAAATTGGTGGGCGCTGCATATGTCAAGGTCGGAACTGTGGTGAAAGGGAAATAGCTAAAAAAGGAAGGGAGGAGGTTCCGTCGATGGGGGGATAAAGGGTCGGAATCGAAGGGGGGACAAAAGGGGGAAAAAAAGAAGATTAGGAAAAATTTAAGGGTATTCTGGGAGCGAAACATGACACTCGAGAGGACTTGTAACAGGTCAGAAGAAAAAACGGTAGTAAATTTAAATCATTGTGCAGAAAAAAAGTTGGAGAACTCCCAGAAAAGTAAACCCAGGAAGGTATAAAGGAGATATCCTTACTGAAACAGTTTTCAGCCAGGACACTCGTCCTCGAGAACGATGCTCCGTAAGCCTCCTTCCCTGAAGGAGCAGCTCAAGGTTCACACAAGTTGAAAAACGCCATCTTCTCATGGCCTCCAAGAGGGGGGACTCAAAAACTAGAAAATGTTGGAATTAGTGTCGAAGGCCGCGTTGTACGGAGCAAGGGGAAGGACTCGGGTACCTTGTAACAAAAGGGGAGGGACGTCGAGGTGCATGTTATATGATTTGAGGACAATCTGGAAAAGGGTCTTAATGAATCATCCCGTCCCAGGAGAATTTCCGAGGGGTTTGCGTGGGGGGGGGAGGACAGCCTGATATGGTTCAGTCGACAGCACCCCAAGTCAGAGAGACTAAGGTTTTAGTTTGTGTTAAGATAAGAAACGAATTTACGAATTGTTCGTGATCACGGGAATAAAAAAAAAAGGGTAGAAATTAGAAAAAGAAAAGGAAAGCAAGGAGATTGCGTTGACTGAATGATGGTGTCGTTGTCGCTTCTACGTCGAGAGGGGGCGGTAAGAATCTACTGAATTTCTAGGTAAGGAAGCGGGGCAAGGGGGAGAGACTGGGGTCGAAAGGGCCGAGATAAAAGGTGTTGAAAAACGAGTGTGCTTAATGCTGGGGAAAGCTTATGCAATCTTAGTGAGGGATCTATAGACACAGGGTGAAAGGAGATACGAAAACCGACTAATGTATTGAGAGGGACGGGCCAGTAAAAAAGAAGTATCGCGCGAGTCTGAAAGGGAAGCGAGAAAACCTCGAAATTCCCCCCGGTGGGGGCAAGATTTGGGAGTAGATCGGAGCTAACTGCCTGTAGTGACTCAAAAAGAGAAACCCCGTGTAAAGGAATGACAGAAAATCATTGACTCAGAAGTCCAAATCGAATGTAGAGGGGGGAACAGGACGGACTCCACCTCCCAGAAGGGAAAAGATAGATCTGATGTAGGTGCGAAGAGCGAACCCCTATGAGGTGGGAATGAACTGCAATGATTGGGTGGACCTTAAGAGGCCGATGCATCTTTTGGCCCCAGACCTGAGGCCCCTAATTTACTTTTCATGTGCCGCGATATGCTCGGTGGTCTGAAGGTAAGATGCGATGGGGACGTCGCAAGGAATACAAAGTCAAATCACAGGCCTAGTGCCTCTCTTTTTTAAAAGCACCTTAAATAAGGAAGCTCAGGTGACTATTCAGGAAAGGATCTAAACGGAAAGGAAATAATTAGTTTCGTCATGGGGGGTAGACTATGGAGGATTGGGGAGGTAGACCTGACTAAAAAGGATGTTCCGGCTGGGGGTCACAGTTTGGTTTGTTTCCGGCTGAGCAATTAGGACGGCAGTAAACCTCTTTAGGGGGACAATCTGGAATAGGGGGGAAGTAGAGGGGAAATGAAAAAAAATGACCGAAGTCAACAAACTCAATGGCACCAATTGAGTGGTTGGAGGTGGGTGGATCTGTTCTAGAAGGTTAACAGATCGGCGAATTCGGAACGTATAAACTTTTTAGAAAATCCCGGGGTTAACGAAGAGGGGAAAGGGGTCCGACACACCAAGCCATCATGTTCCCAGACCCTACAAAAGAAGGTTGTGGGGGGGCCCATCGGTCTCTTTGATAAATCGAAAAAAAGTTTCAAGGGAAAAAAGACAGTCCTGAAAAAGAGAACCCTGGATTACTCAAACTTTCCGGTTTTAAGGTGAGCAACAAAGAAAAGACATTGGGAGAAAGACTGTCCTTTCAACCATATCCCAAATAAGGGTCTGAAAGAATCCAAATGACCAAAAACAGCACCCAGCCACTTTCCCAAAGCCTTTTAAAGTCTCAGGAGGTCTAAAGAGGAGGGTCGTAAAGACCAGTTCAGACAGGAAGTGGGTCTTTCTTTGCTCGGGGGGGGCGGGACGCTCTGAGACTCTATCTTACTGGGGCTCAGGTGAATAGGTCCTTTCGAGAAAGAAAACTCCCTATAGAGGACAAAAGTATAAGGCAAGGCGTAAAAAAAAGGTCCCACAGACCAGAGATAGGACAAAAGCAACACAATAAACAATCAGAGAGAAGGGGCCTTGGGTTTGTCTTAGAGGCGCCCGGATTTTAGGAAAAGATGCATTGGTGGAGGTCTTAGGCTGGGAAAAGGTCTTACGAATTTCGTCAGTCTCACCTATAAAAAGCAAGCACAGTTTCACTCTTCATTATACGGATATTTTCGAAAGACCCCATAAAGTGGGGTAGGAAACCCCCGAATATTTGAACGGTGGGGTAACTGATTGGGGCAATGGGGGGAAGAGGGCCTCTTTGGGTGCCGTTTGGGTTGTGGGACCGGGTGGGTGAGTTCTTTTCCTGAAGGATTAACGGGATTTAAAATGTGAGTTCTTGTGGGGTCAAATCCTCCGTAAGGTGCTTGGAGGGCTTTGTGGTGAGGATCTAAATCGTTTGTAGAGCTCAGTTGACTAACTTGTTGCTGAGTGGGGGCGAGTCTCGACAGCTGAGGACGCGGATGCAGTACATTTCGTGGCAACTTTGTTTGGCCTGTTCCTTTCCCGTGTCGGGAGGTGTGGTTCATCACATTCAACTCGATTTAACCCGGGGCCTAGTTTGGTGACTTATACCCGCCGGTTTTACCCCAGTTTACTACGAAACTTGGGAGTGGTAGAGCATAACGAAAAGCTGAGGAAAACAGTCTCTTCAATCCATGCAAGAGTCTGCAAGTGCTTTATCTATATAAGGTAAAAGGTTGAGACGAGGGAAATCGGGGGAGAGAAGTGAATGGTTTCTCCCGGAAGGGGGAAAAATAAAAAGGGTTGTGCGTTCAAAGAGACAAGCGGGGGGAAAAAGGGCGGGACGTGGAATATCGCGTGACTACTCATGACGTAGTTGGAAAAAGCTAACAGGGGGGGTCAGCTCCAAACTTCCAGCAAAAGGAGTCCTGGATTGGGGACTGGGAGTCCTGATACTAATAATAAGAGAACATTCCTAATAGAACCGAACGTACAAAGGACAAGTAAACTGACTAATGACCCATCCTTGGTCCAAATTCAGACACCTACTTGGGACCTAACCATACCTAATATGGGGCAAACAGTCTTGTTAAGAGTTGGAAAAAAAAACCCAAAAAAAAACTTGAAGGCCAAGGACAGAATAGGCGGGGAGCCAGGCTGAGTCCTATAAGAAATTGGCCGCTGACTAACCGCAGCGGAGGAGGTGAAAAAAAAGAGAGGGGGGAGGGGGTGGCTTTACTAGGGAATCGGCTACTAGTATGGGCGGGAGATGGGGGAGAAGGAAAAGGGGAATTTAAGGTAAGAGCGAATTACAGGGAACAACCCCGAAGGATGAAGGTGCTCGGGGAACAATAGGAGGTAGGAAAGTAAGAGGGGAAGAAAATGGTGGAAAACGGGCTTTGTTTTTAGAAGGTCGTATAAGGGTCGCGTGGGGGGAAAGGGAAGATTTCACAAATGAGGGGGGTTGGGGGGGGGTCTTTTGAATAAAGATCATGAAAAGGGAAGGGAGTGAGTTCAAGAGGAAAAAAGAAGAATTTTGGGGAGGAGTCCCAGGGGGGAGGAGGGAGGTTCTTAGAAAGAAACGATAATTACGTTGTCCATATAAGGAAGTTTGTAGGGAACTACTTAAATTGGGGTGGGGGACGGAAGGGGGGGAAACTCTGGGGACGGAAATTCTTAAACACCTAACTGAAAAAACACGGGGGGTAAAAGAGAACCTCAAAAATCGACTTCCTCCCGCAAGACTCTAAATCTACACCGAAAATCTCCAGGGTTAATTAGACGCTACCCTGGGGGATGAAAAGCCTGTACCAGAAGGAAAGAATTAAGTGAACGTAAATCTGTCATGACGGTCCTGAGAGGGGAAAAAAATTAAAAAGGTTAAAAGGGATTCAAAAAGGTTACGGAGAGGTAACCTCCATAAGGGGACTAGGCGGTCGAAAAAAAATCTTAAAGAAGGAGGTTTTGTGGTTTGGGGTGGAAAAAACAATGACCCCAGGCCGGAATCTTTTACGAGAGTACGGAAGTCGCGCAAGTTCGGCAGGGAGATGCGGTCCAAGGCGGAGGTTCAAGTGAGGCGCGGGCGAGCTCGAAGAGGTATCGACGTAAATGAAAAAATTGGGGGGGGAGTTGCTGTAACCTTAGATCCTGGGATAGAAAAACCACGAGGAACGGCAAAGAAAAGGGCGCGGGAAAAAAAGGAAGTAGAATTGTGCTTGATAAAGGGATAGACTACTTCTTGGAAGACGTAAGAAAGGTTGGAGACGAAAAGACCTGGGACTGTCAGTTGTGGACGGAGAGCCTGCAAAAATGCCTACGAAACGCAAGGAACAGGGGGAGGACCCGATAGAAGAGAAGTACGTCTCGGGTCCCTCCGTCTCTTGGAAGGCTCCATGCGAAAGGGTGAATGTGTGGAGGTTGGGAGATTATAACCGAGCAAGAAAGGAGGGTTGGCAGGAAAAAAAGCTTATTTATCTATCCTCTCAACAAGGTAAAAGAGAGAAAATAAAAGGAAATCATGAGAAAAATAAGCGTTCGAAAAGACTGATATCTATATGTCTTCCCAAAACACTTTCATGTTAACCGGGGAATAGGACGCATTACCGATTTGCTCAAATATAAAAGACGCCGAGTGAAACTTACAAGAACTTCTCTCCTGAGGTCAATGGAGAGCAAAGGGGGGGAAATTATGAGAGTCCGTCAGTCCGGATGTAAGGGGGAAAAAAAGTAGAAAAAGGTAAGCCCACTAAATCCTTCAGAAACGGACGAAAGTCAAAAAAAATGGCGCGAAGAGAGGGGGGAAAAAGTGGAAGGATCGTCATCGTCAAGAAGGCTGAACACCAGGAAAAAGGCACAAAAAGAGGCGTCCCTGAAAAAAAGGGTTGCTCATGATTATGGGGGAGAAAGGAAACATTGCCGCTTAACCCCTAAATCAACAAATACGCCTGACGGGGTTATGATAAAGTGAGCAAGGTTACGAATTCAAAGGAAAGGGCGGAAAATTCCTTAGGAGATTATCCAGAAAGGTTTTGCATAAAATCGGTGCGTTGGCCAAGTGCGGGAGTGGTTCACAACTGCGGGGGGTCCGAGGATTTCAAGTTGAACCGGACAGGGGACTGCGCAAAAGTCAGGAGGGAGTCCAGCCTTCTCGGGGAAAAAATTAGGGGGACCCGGGGACGGGCCGAAAAGGGATTGGCAAGTTTGGGTGAAAAGTTTGGTCCCTGTCTGGGGTCGTACCCAAGGAAGTTTACTGGAGGTCCGTAACGTTGGGGGACAAAATCCTTGCCAAAAGTTTATGCCTAGGGACCTACACAAGAAAGGAAATTTTAGGTCTTCATATCTTAGGGGGAATACTCTAATGGGGGGGGGGGGGCCCTCATAAATCATGGTCCTCGAGGAGTACTAACGTGTAGACCCCTTTCCCCCTGGAAAAGACCTAGAATAGAAACCTCCAAAAAAAGATTAAAAGTATACGAGGGGGAACCCAAAAAAAAAAAGGAGCAGGGTGAAAATCCATCCATTATTGAGAAACATCGTTCCAAGAATCAATGGGGAGCCCCCAGGGAACGTCCAGGGGAGGCATCATTTACACTTAAGAAAAGGACGAGACTAGAGGAAAGAACTTTCACTAGTAAAAATTAGACGTTGGGCTAGGTGTTAAAGTGCGGAGCCGAGGAATTCGAGATGCATAAAATAAGGGGAGTACCGGGAAAAAGCGAAAAAATGCCCACGAAAGGCATCTTCGCGTAAAAAGTCTAGGGGAGGCTACAGACGGAGCCACCACGAAAAGACTCGAAACAGAATCCGCAGGGGATTGTGACTTTCGGATCCGATAGTTACTGTTAAGGATCTTATTTAGGAGCTAGGGACAAACTAAAAGAATAGGGATCATCCAAGTTGTGGTTGGAAAACCACCTTTTTATTCTTGAAGGGGGGGTGGGGGTTCTCGAACAACAGGTGTTGTGGGTGAATTTCCTTTACGGGTGGTAAGGTTATCCTAGCAGATAGGAAAAGAAAGCGAGGGACGCGAAGGAACTGTTCAGTAGGGAGGCTCAAAAAGGGGGGGGGGGGGGGGGGGGGGGGGGGGGGGGGGGGGGACTTTCAAGTTCACGGGGTACGGGGGGCCGGGTCGGAAAAGAGGGCAGAGGGTAGAAACCCCTTATTGTAGGGACCGAACGTTTGGAAGAACAGATACAGGGGGTGGCGCAGCCGATGAGACATCTAGAAAAGCCCGAAGGGAAGGTTACTATCAAAAAAACAGGAAGGGGGAAAAAATCTCGGAGGGGGGGAAAAGATCCGAAATCATTTCTTTCCAGCCCTGAAAAAGCTTTGAACCTACAGGACCTCCGGAGCCTGGAAATACTTGGCCCATCAGATACTTCCCCCCCTAAAGGGGTAGTTAAAGTGATGGAAGCCATTAGAAAAACCGGTGGGGTAAGGGAGATAAACACATTTTCTTTCCTCTGCTCGAAGGGGCCAGCAAACCGTTTACAAGGGGGTAACATGTTCAAGAAGAGAATTAGCTAGGGGAAGGGAATTACACGAAACGTACCAAATGCTTTGCCAGTGCGGTTTTGGAAAAAATCCCTCGTTAAACAAAGCACACCGGAAAGAGGGGCCGTACATAGAGGTACTCTTCGTGGCAAAATCTTAAAGATATTGTTGAATTAGAAAGGAGAAAGTAGGGGGGACCCCACTCCGGAGGAGGGCAGCTCGCCGTCCGTAAAAAGGAACCATAACGGGGGGAAACTAAAGGGAAAATTCAAATGAGAAAAAAGAGGTAGGGATAGAAAAGGGGGGTTTACCTTGGTTTTCTTACGAAAATCTGGGGAAAAACTAAAAAAAAATAAGTGCGGCGGGGGCTTGAAAGGGGGGGGAGAAGAAAGGTGAAGGACGGGAAAATGAGGCTTCCACCGGAATTCTGAATCAAAATCCCCCAAAAACCCACAAATTCAAAAGCTCATGTAAAAAGGGGGGGGGGGGCTGGGGAGGAGGGGGAGGTCGCAAGGAGCATAAACGCAATTCTTTTGGGAAGCTGAAGGGGTTCAGGGGATGGAGGTTCTTATGCAAGGAAAAAAAAGGGGGAAAAGGGAGGGGAAAGTCGGGGACAACTCTGGTCCTTGGGTTGGTTCCAATAAATCCTCTCGGGAAGGGGGAGGGAAAGAGCAGGGGGGGGGAAAGGTTCTGAAAAACCTTCTGCTTTGGCGAAGTAAAATTCTTGGGGACTATGCTGAGGAAAAGGAGTTTAGAAAGTTCTCGGGAGGAATAGGTGCGTTGCTGGGTTTAGGGAAATCTTGACGAAAGGCTGGCTTTGAAGAGACGGGAAAATGAGAAGGAAAAAAAAGAATGCACGGGGGGGTTTTCTAAGAAGCTAGAGGCATCTTAACCCTATCTAACAAGAGGGAGGAAAATGGATTTGCCTTCGTTAAAAAGGGCAAAAATCTAATCGTAAAGAACGGGGAAAGAACTAGGTCAGCTCCTGAGGGATTACAATAAGGTGGAAATTGTTACACAAGGAAAAGACATCTGATCTTGTCTACAACCGACTAGGAGGTTACAGGGGAGCAACCAATTAAGAGAGGAAAGTTCAAAAAGAAAATTACGATTCTTACAAAACCAGTTTCGTGGAAGAGCACAAGTGGAGGCAAAAGGAAAGCAAGAGAGTTAAAAAAAAAGGAAGAGGCCCTTGAGGTTTATTGTCCCTAGAGAACAGGTTGAGAAGGGTTATAAAGGGGGACTAGATACTTAAAAAAGCGGGAAGAGGAAGAAAATTAGGGGAAGGGGCTCTTACGCCGTTCTCCTAAGGGTCTGATCAAGGAACAGGAAGGGAAAGCATAAGATTTCTTTCACGTCAAGAAAAATTCTGCATGGTCTGGGGGGGTTATACCTAAGCAGGAAAGAAAGGATTGAAAAAGGGGGACGGGGAAATCTGATCATTCACTGAAGGGAAGGCCACTGAAACCTGATATTTCGGGGGAAAAAACTCGAGATGACTTTTTAGGGAAATACGAAGCTGGAATTTAATTGCTCAAAATCGGGATGTGGTCGAAAAGAAAGCCTGACTGCAGGGGAAGGCGGGAAACGGAGAAATCTGGTCAGGGGGAAAAAGAAAGAGGTTCAAGCAATGACAAATCTTAGTGCTGAAGTAGCCAACCACAACAACGGGAATAGAAGAACGTGGGGGGGGTCTGGAAAAGAGTTGCTGGTTTAATCCCTATAGAATCTCAGGAAAGAGAGGAAAACTCCAATTAGAGTTTGGGGGCTCCTAAGCACTCCATCTGAGGCAAAAGAAATTCAGAGCTACCGAAGTTTTAAAAAAAATTTAAAGGCGAAAGGTGGGAAAAAAAGCTACGACCGTCCTTCAAACGGGATGGACTTGATAGGAGCCAGGAAAAATGGAGCGGAAAAGAAAGGAGACTTCTGTAAGAGGAAGGAGAAAATGGGAACAAGGGGACCTAGGGGGGGGGGGCAAGGATGCCCAGAGCCTTAACGCCCAATCGTAGGAAGGGACGCAAGACATTGGGGAAGGGTATACGGTCTCTCTCGGAGGATGAGAGGGCCGAAAAGAAAAACCGGGGGAAGGGGTGGGGGAAAGGGAAAAGGAACTTGTACTGAGGGGGGGAGAGAGGGAACTACAAAGAGAATGATCTCTCATAAAATCCATTCGAGGAAAAAAAGTGGGGTAGAAAGTGCAATGATGGGGGGGGGGTGGGCTCAGAAGGTGCATTTCTGGTGCCAATGTGTTAAGGGGGGTCCCGTCCTCAGGGAAAGTTAATTACGGGGGGAAAGATGGGTTCCATCGCTTGAAAAACGTGATTTAAAAGCCGAAAAGGGTGAGTTGGTACCCGAAAATGGGGGGAAGTGGTTGTGTTAGTCTTCGGAACTGCCGCCAAAAAAAAGTTTCAGAGAATTCCGGTGGGGTATTTTTTTATAAAAAAGGAAGAAAACAGAAGACACGCGTGTCGAAAAAACCAATCAGGAGGAAGAATTCAAATTCCGAACACAATTTTTCAAAGTGAGTCAAGTTTCGTTCAAAGAAGAAAAAGTAAGGGGAAAAAAAGTGCGGAAAAACACATTGAATCCTCGCCCGGGACTGAGCGACCAACACAGAGAGGGGGGAAAGAGTGCCATGAAAAAAAAAACAAAAAGGGAGATCCAACAAAAAGAAAAAAGCGATGACATGAAATTGAAAGAGGGAGCGCAAAAATGGGAGGAACTGGAAACCGTGAGGAACGACCTCTGCATGGGGGTCGGGGGGGGGGCGGGTTGAGGGAAGGGGGATTCAGCGGGCATCGAAGTCTCGAAAAGAAAAAAAAAGGAGAGGAATTCGTTCGGAAGAAAAAAAGAAAAGAAAAATCTAGAACGAACGAAAAGCTACAACCAAAAAATCTCAAAGGAGACGGAAATAATAGCGGGGAAAATTATGTGGGCAGATTTTCATAGCATTAAGGAGGGGGATACTGAAGTGGAGGGAGCGAAGGTTATGCAACTCATAAGGAATAATGGGAAAGGGGCTTCCTCTGTGGTGTAGAAAAACACCGTCTGGGTTTGGAACTGTGTTTTCAACGGCTTGAAAAAAATTTTGGTGTCAGGGGGGGGCAGCAATGGGAAAGGAGGGGGGGGTCACGCTTCCCACTTTCACTGGGAGGATAAAGAGGTATACTGGGCTGAAAGAAAAAATTAATCAGAAAGGGGGGTGCGGACCAGTTGACTCCTTGGTCCTGGTAAGGGCCCACTTGTCTACCAGGGGAGATTGAAGAACCTTGTAGAAGGAGACGGTATGTTCACTGAAAAGTGTATGGAAAGAAGAATGATCTCTAAGAACCCTGGGATTTGAGATATCCACAACAGGATTCTATTAAGGGAAGGAAAAAAAGGATGCACTACTCGATTGGAGAAGGAACAGGCAAAGTTCCTGTAACTTACAGGTTTCAAAGGGGGGGGCCAACGGGAACCCCGAAAAAACACTTGAAAAAAAATCAAAGGGAGTGAAGATAGGTTTGAGTTAAGTTACAGATAAAAAATGTGCGAAAAAACTCGACCGGGCCAAGGTCGAAAGGAATCTTTGTAACTGATGGGAAAGCCCTATAAAAGAAGCTAAAAAACAGAAGGTACTAAATAAAGGGAAGACGGTAAGAGCCAACAAAAGTTAAAATCTGGTCAGAAAAGTCCGGCAAGGGCTTCCCGTTTGACGGGAAAGATGCGGACATTGGACAAAGGGAGAAGAGCCCTGCACTGAAGGCAGCACTAGACACCTGGGGCGAAAGTCCCCAAAGGTCGGAGGTGACGAGGGTTGGGAGGGGGGGGGGGGGACGGAATTTATGTATAGGAAAGATGGAAAGCGTCATGCATCTTAGGGCTTGGCAAGGGGTTGCAAGGAGATTTGCGAGGGGAAGACTGGAGACACTTACCTCTAACCCAAAAAAAAAAGGCCCCGAAAGGAGCAAGGTGGGGCGTCGAGGAAATCCGGTTTCTAAAGCGTAGAAAAGAACATCCAAATGCCAGGGTTCAGTTTAAGTAATGGGGGGATTGGAAGATAGTGACTCAAACGTGAGGGGCAAAGGGTTCATGGAGGGTAACAACTATTACAAAAAAGCCTGATATGAATCAAAGGCGGAACTGGGGAACATGGCTTGAAGAGGGAGGGGGGGAGAAAAAGAGGGGGTTAATACCAAGATTCTAAAAAAAGAGGAGGGGTCTAACGGGGGGTACATGCTGATCACATGAGTTTGGGGGGGAAGGAGGGATTGAAAAAAGCTAAAATGCTTTACACAGTTGCGGATAGAAAACCTTAGAAAACTTCAGCGGGGTGGCCGAAGAAAACAGCTCAAAGCTTCAAGTACCACTTTCGAAGCTTGAATAAAATGAGGCGACTAGGTAACGGGATGGAAAGATCTAATCCTAGCGCTAAAACTCCTGCTTAAAAACGAAGAGTGTTTCAAAGTTCCTCTAGGAATCAAAAAAAAAGATTGGACTAAGTCACGGGGGTGAGCGTCACCCGCTCACCCTCCGGAAAGTCATTGAAAAACCATCTTATGCCGGGGTCTAAAGAAGGCGATGGGGGAAGGGACTAGTACCTTCGCCGAAACTTCGGGAACGGGGAGAAAATTCTATTGATCGAATCAGGCCGCCACAAACTTCTCGGCTTCGGCATGGACACGTCAAAAGAAAGGGGGGAAGGGAGGAGGGGACTGTCTTGGCCAAAAAAAGCGAAATTCTACCAAAAAGGACTTGAAAGGATACCGGAAGTGTTCTATCATGGTAAATCCTACCCCTTAGAACTGACTTGGAAGAAAAATCATGTGATTCTGGAAGGAAGGAAAGAGACGTGTGTCTAGGGGACCCAGTAGACATTCCTCCAGAGTCCGATTAAAGTCTGGAGCTTTGAAAAACTGAACAGAGAGAGTATTCTTTGTAGAAGGTACGAGATATGGAAAAACGAGAAGGGAAAAAAAAAGACAAAGGGGTGAAAGAAGTCGCGCATGACCAGGGGGCTCTAGGATATCTGTTCGAAGCGTTAGCAGGATTCTTGAGAGGAAATCACATAAAAGAGAAGGAAAAAAATGGGTGAAGGGGAAAACCGATCTCAGGAAAGGAGAACCCAGCTGCTCTTGAAACGGCTCAAAAGCCCTGTGTTCAAAAATTTGGTAAGCGTCCGGGCCTGAGACTTACATTATAAAGTATTTTAAAAATTCGCAGGAGCCGTGCAAGATCTCGGGGGGGGGCCGAGAAAAAGAAACTTAAAAAAGAGATCTGAACAAGTCTAGTAAAAAACCAGGTGCACGGGAGGACTGCAAGAAGCCGGGATAGGGGGATGTAAGATTTACACTCATAACATTGAAATAAATTTGAAACATTATAAAGAAAAAACATAAGTTGTTCGGGGGAGAGGGTGTGCAAAAAGGAAAAAGCACAGCGAAAAGGGAAAACTGGGTTGCTGCCATTGCACAGAAGGGAGGCTTAGGGAAGGTCCAAGGGGCCATAAAAGGAGATTGAGTCAATCCTAAAGAGGGAAGAAGGAGAAGAAGGGAAGGCGATTGAAGATCTTTCTCGCTCAGGGTGGGTGACAAAAATTTGGGGGGAAAATCCGAAAAAATCCTGAAAGGATTGTTTCACCGGGGAGTCGATGTAAACAGAAAAAAGAGAAAGAGGGCGCCGCGTACTAGTAGGAATCCAACAGATCAGTTCCAATCTACAAGTGGGGGGTTTTAGATTTCGCGTGTGAAAAGAAAACCAGGGGGTTCTGAGCGTACGTGTGGGGGGAAAGATCCCCAAAAAATTAACTAGGGGGGAGAACACCACTAAGAAAGTTCACGTGAAGTCACAATTGTGCGGAAACTGGACATCTGGGGGGGGGACCGAAGGGGGTGCTGGAAAATGGTCTCATTCCTGGGGAAACCAAATGGAGGAGGGGTCACAGGGAAAAAAATTCGGGATGGGGGGGACATTTGAAAAAAAAAAAAATGAAGGGGAAAAGACTTTCCATTATAAAAGTCCGGGCATAGCAAGCATTAAAAAGACAACAAAAAAAAAACATCTAGAAATTCGTAAGGGAAGAGCCCATGAAAAACCGTGATTTCAAGGGAAATTTCAGACACGTGGTGGAGGGCTGGAAAGAAAAATCCGTGGGAGAGGGACACCTCTGGAGAATCATTCCGATTCGCAATGCCCACGAATCAAGGGGGGGATGCCTAACTTCTACAAATCGTAACACAAAGCTAGAAGAGGCATTCAAATTTACGGAAGAAGCATTGTGGGGGCTTCAAAGGACAGCATTGGCGAGGATAGTTGGTAGTTCAAGAGGGTCGCAAAACGAAAAGGAAAATTGAGTACCGTAAATTGTTTATGACAAGATTCGTTTAAGGCAAACCCGGGGGAGGGGGTCCACTTCTCCACTATTTTCCTGTTGAATCGTTTGGGGGTTTTCACGGTCGGGAAAATATAAAGGGTATTTACTTCAATCCCTGGGAAAAAGGCCTCGAAGGATTGTTAGGGAGGGCCGTCAGAACTTTATTCGCAACAAAAGCAAACTAAGGGGTCCCTTAAAAGGGTATAAAGCAAAAACGGCTCTAATTGGACCCCTGGTCTGGGACCTTAATTGTCCCAGGATGTTCCAGAATTGGTGGTGCTCAGAAAGGGGTTACAGGAAAAAAAGGGGAAACATGATATAGAAGACCACCAATTCCTTCTTGACCCTCGTCGCTCTAGAAATTTCGGAGTTATAAAGGCGTAGGACACTAAATGGCTCCGTAGGCCGCGGAACGGGTAGGGAATTCCCCCCTGCCGAAAGGGGGGCGAACCTCGCGGTAATGAGCCACATCGGCACATTTACAAGAAAATTAATTCCAAATTTAAAAAATGGGGGAAACAGAAAAAAAATAATCCGGGTTATCGAAGAGGCGGGAAAATAAAAGTACAAAGGAGGAAGGAAATAAAACTGACCAAACTGGAAAAGGACTACTACTTTCCACCATAAAGGCTTTGAAAATAAAGCCCAATGAAAAAAAACCTTCGTGAAAAAGTTCTGGGACCCCTTTTAGATGGGGGGCCAGGACAAAAGGGGGACAGTGGAGGCGTGGTCTAAGTATAAAGGAGGGGATCCTAAAGAGGGGATTGAAGGAAATGTAGGGACCAAGATTGAGGATGGTGATCTTGTTTAGGAAAGAGGTTCGGGGGGCTTAAGGGTACAGATAGGTCTGGAGTGGGGGTAGGGTGACTATTTCGTAGAACGGAAAAAAATAACCCAAAAAACCGTAAGGGGGATAAGGGAAAAAAAGGAACAGGGGAAGCAGGGGGGTCGTTTGATCTCAGAGAATACAAAATGTTCCCAAAAAAAAAAGTTGGGAAGTTGGGGCGGGGGGGGGCGGGGTTCAGTGCAGATATCTAATGTGGGGTTGCAGAGAAGGGTGAAAGTGGGGGTGCGGTTGATCAAACGGGGGGAGGGTCCCGTGCTATTCTCGAAAAGGAGGGGGGAACGAAGGTCTAGAAAAGACGAAGGATTAAAACTTGGGAGAAAAACCCAACGAGAATGCGCAACTTTTGGACTTGCAGAAGGTGGGTTTGTCGAAAAAAAAAGGGCCTCACCAGAGGGCTCAAATCGAAACACGGCAAGAACCACTCCTGCCGGGTCGGCGAAAAAAAAAGCGCCGAAAAAAAAATCACACAAAGGGCCGACGGAGGGATTTTCATTAAGGACCCCAGGTTCGGGCCGAGCAAAAACTGCCGAAAACGCACGGCGGAAGCACTTGGGGGGGAAGGTACTCGGCCTAGATCGGGTACAAAAACTACAAAGGGGGGTGCAAAAAACATAAAGGAGCGCGGGCGAAAACCATCCCTATTACCTGCAATTAAAACTAAAACAAACTTTGGAAGGACTAGGGAGGGGGCGTCCTGACAAAGAATATCAGAGGCGTAAAAGGTCGCTCTAAAAACCAAGAGACAGGGGGTTAGGGGGGCTATCTGCAAATCTAGAAAGGCCTAAGAAAAGGAAATGTAAGGGAAACGTCCAGGGAGGGTTAATAGTTTGAGGTGCTAAAGGAACTAGCACCTCAGCCTAAGGACCTCGAAGGGAAACTTGTTCGACGTGGGGAGAAGACCTCCGGAAAGGATAAGAGAGTAACGAGAGTCTTCGTTAATGGCCAGCGGACCGTAAGCATCAATGAGGAGGAAATAAAGTCATACTTTTTTGACACAGATTTGACAGTTGACGGGGGGGACTATATGAAGAGGGGAGAAACTGAATGAGCTTCCCATCGAAAACTAGGGAGAAAAACTGTTCCAGTGGGCACCAAGATAGAGAGGAAGGATCACTGGGGAAAACCAGAGAGGGAGGGGGGGATATCTCTCAAACAGATTAGTGTACGAATCAAGGGAAAGGCTTTAAAAGAAAACGACCTAGAGCCTCGTCCAAATTCATGAACGGCTAAAAGTGCGATTGGAAAGGAATACGAAAGAAAAATCGGACCTGAAGATTATGACACGGAGAGTTCCGGAAGAAAAGTGAAGAACCTAAAAATCACGGAAGGATTCCTGAAAATGTCGAAATCCGAAGGAAAAGACTTGAGGTTCCAAGAGTCTTGAAGATTCATTGTGAACCACTGAAAAATTTCAAAAGTCTCGGGGGGAAAAAAAACAGAATCCGGGGTCCTCAAGAAGAGGAAAACACATTCGAAGGTTTCCAGGAAAAAAAAAAAATACAAAAAGAAAAAAACACCCCCAAAAAAAAAAAAAAAAAATTCGAGTGCAATACACTTCCAAGGGGAAATTGGAAAGGAGAATTGTTTGCGAAGTATCCTCTTCTTATCTCCGTGGAGATCCTTGGGGCACCGGAGGGTCCCAAAGGGCTCAACAGGGAATCTGTCGGGGGTGGATAAATATGGCGAGAAGTTTCGGAAAATCTCAGGACAGCACGCGAACGGGTTAGGGGGAAAGTTCCCTAAAGATGTTCAAAATTGGGGTGTACTTTAAGGCATGAAAAAATCTTCAATACGCGCGGAAGGAAATCTTAGGGGGGTTCCGAAGAAATGGCAGTGCCCTATGTAATCAATTTGGGGGGGGGAGGGGGTCTTCGGGCGCAACAGGCCTGCAGCAAGACCGTTCAAGTCCTAATTTTTATTAAAGAAGGGTTGAGCGGAAAGTGTCAAGGAGGGGGGGGGAAACACAAAACCAGCATTTTCAGGGAAAGGGAACAACGGATCTAAAATCAGAAAGGGGGGGGGGGGGGGGGGGGGCATCATCGCCCAATAAAGAAAAATTTCTCGCAGACCGGAAGACAGCCCATGGAGAAAATGCGAAGGCATGCACCAAAAAAAGACCGCGTCAAGGAGGTGACCCTAAACAGAAAAATGAAAAGAGAAAGGAGCAGAAAAAAGCGCAAACACAGAAATGCCTTAAACACAAAAGGGGCCAAGGTCCAACAATTCGCGAAAAGGAGGGTATAAAAGGTCATAAGAACTCAACTTTGTTCTGGGCTTTTGATCGAGGCGGGCGGGGATGTAAAGAGAAAATCATTAGGATACTTAGGGGAAACAGAAACCTCCCTGAGATCTGCCTGCCTAAGTTAAAAAAAATATTATAACAAAACCAAAAAAATACAGTCTAAATATGTCTTTGTGGGGAAAAATGCTATCTGAAAAATTTGGGATTTTTAAGCCTACAGAAGTCTTCGAAAGGGACCCTAGGAATTTGGGTTCGCAAAGGAGGAAAAGGAAAAAAGGCCTAGGGGGGTTTGAACCAGGGGGGGGAGGTGTCGGCCTAACACAGGGGGGGGTGTTAAATTCCAAGGTACTGGGGTAGGGGGGGGGGGAAGGAGCTTGGGGGGAAAGAGGGGATGTCTTAGCATGTAAGGAAACGTTCACCTGTAAAAAAATTGTACGGGGTGGAAAGAAGCTGCGAAAAAGCCACCTGGGGGAAGTGCGACGTTGGCATTTAGAAAAAACTGGATAGAAGCAAAGTATTAGGTAAGGATAGAAGGAACCATGGTTGCAGGTGCTCAAAAAAAAAGCTGAGGAGTACGAAACTAATAGGGGTCGGACTCAAACAACCCAGAACAATAAGGAAGCGAGGGGGGGCCAAGAAAAGGGGCGGCGAGCTGCACTACAAATAAACCGGAGGGTGGTGGCCAAAAGAACCCAGAGCGAATCAAGAAGATAAGTCGCCCACTGAGGGGGACTTAACCCATTCCAGAAGAAAGAAAGGAGGCCAGCAAGGTTAGGAGTGGAAACGGGCCGTACAACTCTAATAAAGCCTGAAGTTACAATACGTAAGCCAAAAGGACGTGAAGAGTGAAACACGTTGTGGCAGAAACTCACAAAAAGCGGTCAAAAAAAGAGGCAACACGGAAAACCCTTTGGTACAGTTCGCAATGAGACCTGAAAAGACAGTAGGAGAACAACCTAGAAGGGCAAAGAGGAGATGGCAAACATCCCCCTTAGATAACGCTCTAGTGGGGATTGTTAGGAGGGAGGAGAAAATGTCGAAGGGCGTCGCTGCGAGAAGGAACTATATGGAGAAGGCATCCGCGAAAAAAAGTGACGGACGAAAAAACGAACAAAATAACAAGAGTAAAATAAGGGATGAAATGGGAGCCTACCAAACCATGTTCACGACGTTACCCATTAAAAGTTCCATTAGTTCTCTACTTTCTTGGAAGCGTTAGAAAGAGGAGTAGGAAGGAGGGGGGGGGGCTTCGCTCTCGCCGGGTGGTTCGAGGGGAAAAAGTAAGGAGACCCTCTTAAGAGGTGTGTTTGGGAGGAAAAATTATACTCCGCCTTCCCTCTTGATATGAGGTGTCCTTGAAGGGTAAAGCCGAATGGGTTTAACATTGAAGAAAAAGAATGTCTGGGTTTGGAAAAAAAAAAAGATGCGAAAATTATCTTAGGTTCTAACCGGGACTCTGACGGGGGAGGACATGATGATTGGGGGGTTACTGGGGGACTCGTTAAGGGAGGGGGGGGATGGGGGAAAGACGAAAAAAACTGTATACTTAATGGAAAAGGAAATCAGTTTGATTAATCAAAAAAACCACCTAGGAAAAGGAGACAAAGAAATTGACTTTTTAGCAAAAGTTACCAACAGGGAAACCGAGAGGAGAGATGCCAGCAGCCACAGGGGAGCGGGGTTCATTATCCTTAGGGGGGCTCATGAAGGGTCTGGAACTACAGGGAATAAAAAAAAATCGAATCTGTGAGAGAAAAGGGTCCGACATTGATGAGACCCCAACGAGTAGAGAGCTAAGAGAGAGACTAAAAAAGGGGGTCTTAAAAGCCCAGGAGGGAGAGCATCTGCTAAGGATACAAAAAAGTAAAAATTCTCGTGGGAAGGGGGACGAAGAAAAAGGGGAAAGGGGGAGATACTCAGAATATTTCTTCGGAGGGAATTAGAAAGGCCAGGGCTGGGGGGGGGCCGGACCGGAGGGTTCAACAACAAAGAAGCAGAAAAAAGCAAGGTGTCAAGTGTGGGTTGTCTCGGAAAAAAAGGAAACTAGGATTTCTTCATCCTTCAGCTTAGAGAGACTGTGGAGAAACTTGACGAGAAGTGAAAAGGGGGGACATAAAAAAGGTCCGAATTAGAGGGGGAAGGTAAGATTCTTTCCTCGGGGAGAAAAGAGACCATTTCTAAAAGGTCTTACGACTCTAAAGGCATCGGAAGTTCTAGCTTTGATGGGTCATTAGTCGAAAAGAGGGGGGGGTCAAAAATGGGAGGGAGGAAAGTCAAGAAACTTTGTGGCTCTAGAGGGGTAACGGGAAAAAGGCTTAGTTAAAAAAAGGTCATGGAATTGATTAGAATCTAGAAAAGATTATTGAAAGGAAGACTTTTTCAAAGGGGGGGAGGGTCGGGGAAACCCTGAGAGAGAAGCGAAGGGGCCCCACCTGGTAGTTCAATGAACAAAGAAGACATTCCAAAGGGGGGCGCATAAGGCCACTCGAACGAAATGATGGATGAACCAACCTTCGCGGGGAGTAGCATAGAACCGACTCCTAAGATAAATGGAAGGATATTACAGTCATCACTGCGGAAAGAAAAGAGCAGAAACTCTATAGGTTACGAAAAGTCAAAAAATAGAATTTTCCTGGAGCAAAGAAAGAAAAAAGGCTCTTGGGGTTCTGGGAAAATCAAAAAATTGAAAAAAAGTCCTCGTCCAACCCAATTCGAGGGTACGTTTGAAAATGCTAGAAGAAAAGGAGGGAGTATAAGGAAAATGCGAAGGACAGGGGATAATTAACGTCTGCTTTTTTATAAAGGTACATCTGAGGGGAAAAGTCTCGACAGCTAGTCAAGGTCGCAGGAAAAAAGGAAGATAAACGGAAAGTTAGGAGAAAGGCAGAGGGCACCCGAAGGGTTGTAATGGCTGTGGGAAAAGTCTTTGGGGTTGGGGAGGGTCAACGGAAGAAAGGGAGGACCGGGGGATTGCCTGCAGTAAAGTCGGTCACTTTGTTTTTCCTCGAAAGGATTCGAGAGGAAAAAAAATGGGGTGGGTGGTACCTTTTATTTGGGAAGAGGGGTCGATAAGGGTCTCGGGAATCAGGTGACAGGAAAGTCGGGGCGGTGGGGCCGCTACGGTCCACCCTAAAAGGAGCAGGGATAAAGAGAAGTGGCAAAACCAGGGGAAGACAAGTTTAGAAGTGGTTCGAGTTTTCAAAGGCCCAATCCGGGAACTACTCGTTTCGTTCGAAAAAAATCTCAAAGCAAAATGTAAAAACCGAGAAAATGGGAAAAAAGGTTCGGAGGCGCACAACAAGGGAAAGAGTGGGGGAAGGGGAAAGAATTCAGGGGAAAGGCCACGAAGGGAGAAAATCATGAAACCTGCATTGGGGGGAGAGATGAGAATCTAGTAGGGAAAATTTCAAAGTCATCCTCAATTGTTTCTGAGGTTTCGCGAGGGGTTAGCAAGGAAGGAGGAAATCTAGAAAAGAGTCCGGGAAACCAAAGCGACAAAAGGAAGAAGAGGTCTGCGCTCATAGATAGAATCGATTCTACAAGCCAAAACCATCGCGGAAAAAACTCGACCAAAGGGCTGTACCCGCCGTTTTGCCCCAAAGGGTTCAGATACGAGGGCTCAAGAGACTGAGGGGGCCGTGAAAGGGGCCGGGGGAAGAGTTGCAAGGAGCTATTGAGACCAGGGAAGTTGAAGCTGGGGTGGTACGAGGGGGACCCAGTACTGTTGTAGCAAAATATCAATAGTTTCAAAAAGAATGGGTCCTCATAACGTATGTCACCGGAAATATGGAAAGAACCGCAGAAGAGTCTGAGAAGGTTGTAGCAAAGGGGGGGGAATTGAAGTTTCAGGGGCGTCATATTCACGGGCGAGGAAAAAGGCGTATGAGGACAAGGGACAACCAGTAAATTAAGGGGAGAGAATTCTTGTCGCTCAAACAAATGATGGGGGAAGGAATGCACAAAGGGAAAGGTCGGACGAGTCTCCAACAACAACGAGGAAGGAAAGGGGGCCCGAAGAAAACGGTAGGAAAATTTCAAAAAAAAGAAAAATTGGGAAGTAGAGGCGCCAAAAATACGGTCACCAAGACTTTACAAGGGCGAAAGGGGGACGAAGGGACCAAAGGAAGAACTGACTCACTCATTTGGCGGCATTCCTGCGGAGAAGAGGGGACGGCCATGGGGAAAGTTTAAAAAACATTTAAAAAGGGAAAAAAAAAATAAATAGGGCATGAAAAAAAAAACAAACGGACAACGTACTACGGTTCAGGAAAATATGACAGATTCAAAGAAAAAACAAGGGGAAAAATAGTGGACTATTATGATGGCGCGCCCCTTTTTTTTACTAAGGATAGAGCTTGGGAATCGTAATAACACTGAGGAAAGCTAAAAAAAAAAAAAAAAACCACTTGGGGCAAAAAAAAACTTCCAGGAAAGACCCTTATAAGTTACGAGGGGGGGGGATTGTTGGGGAGGAAAGGAAGGATTAAGGGTGACGCGATCTTCTTAGGTTGTCTTTCGGGGGATACTATCTTTTAAAGAAAGAAAGCGGAACAAAGAACAAAAAGTAAAAAGAAAGATATTACTGAAAGGTGGAGGGAAAAAAGTTCTCCAGATAGGGACGCCTCCAGGGCAGTATGCCCTTGTTTGGAAAATTAGCGGGGGGGGGGAAAGGGGAAGAAAAAAATATCCAGAAGTTCGCGAAGTACCAGAGTTGTGAAACAAAAATCTCAACAGCCTGAAGCGGGGGAACCATGTAAAGGAAAAAGGAAAGCCGCAGGGGCCTTGGGAAAGGAAGAAGAATCTTGAAAAAAGTGAGGCTGAAAAGGGGAGAAAGGGTTAGCTCTGAGGACTTTAAAGGGGAATTTATTGGGGAACGTTGGGGGAAAGATGCCGCAAGAAATGGAGAAAAAAACGTAAAGAAATAGCACTCATCAACATCCGGAAGTGTTCTGAAAAAAACTCTAACGAAGGGGCCGAAAACGGAAATACAACAGGGAAGCCCAGGGGAATTCACAGGGTTCTTGGACCTCCAGAAAGCCGGAAGAAAGGAAGAGTTAAAGGGGCCTTCAGAGAAAAACGAAGTGGTGGCACAAACAGAAAGGCTTTCGAAAAGCGACCGAAGGGTAAGTGAATCTGAAGGGAACTTTCGTACGGTTGGAAGAAGGCTGTGAGGAGGCTCGCCAGTCATAGATAGTACCAGTTCGGGGATGGACTTCGCATGTTCTACGAACCCTAGGAAAAAAGAGCAGATAAAGACTTAAAAGATATTGCTATTGTCGAAACTCTGTCGAAGAGCGGACAGACCCGAGTGAGCTAAGGGAAAGTGCGTAAAGAGGTTAAAGTCCGAACAAGAAGGGTCGTTCACGGAAAGGATTCAGGGGGATGTCAGGAAGGGAACTTCTAGAATAAGAAAAGCCTAATGGGGAAGTTTGACGGGGGTCACGATCATCCCCTGCTTTGGGCTAAGGGAGCTAAAGTGGAAAGGGCAAAAAGTCATAGAAGATCGCATGAAAAAAACTCCGGTGAAAAAGCGGACTTCAAAATATTTAGGGAAGTTTCGGCGGAAGCTTGGTGGGAAAATAGAGGGAATCATTCGTGGAAAAAAAACCTCTAGGGAAAAGATTTTCTGGGGAGCTCACACAACAACTTATGAGAGTAACAGAGAGGAAAAAAACTTCAAAGGGGGAAGGGGGGTCATTGCTGGGAAAGATTCGGAAAATCATCGAGGGAGAGATTCGTCATTCATGTCAAAGAAACCATCCCCTCGTTTGACCAGTGAGGCCGAAGCAATCAAAAGGCCGGGGAAGAAACGAAGGGAAAAAATTACAAAAAGGGATGTACCGACAATATCCGCAGCAATTTGGGGAAAAAAACTCAAAGTCACAAAACAGGGAAGGACTTGAGCTGGGAGCCGGCAAACGTGAACGGCACTAACAGACTGTAATTCAGTTTAGAACCACTGAGAAAAACGTTGAAAAATGAATGCAGGGGAAAAAAAAAGAGAAGAAAAGGGGCCGAAAACACGGAAACAGCTGACTGGGGTCTCAGGGGAAAAAAATCTCATCGCTGGAAGGGAAGATTATGTAAGAGACTAATAAAACCCCTCATAGGGGAGATAATCACCCTTAGAAAGACACTGGGAGCAGTAAGATCTGATCTGTCTCTCAAGTTTGTGTAGAATAAGGGGAAATCTAGGTTTTCTAATCGTTCACATAGGGGTGAAAGGTTTCAGGGGGAAAACCTTGAAATTATGGAAGGGACTTGGGAGGGAACTAATTCTGTCAACTTGGGTGACGGATGTCAAAAAAACGACCGAGGGTTGTATTTTATGAGCACGTTTCCGGAAGCCAAAAGGAGGGTCTGTCAGGGGGGAAAAGAAAAATTCAAGGACGATCAACGTTCCCTCGTGTTGAAAACTAAAAAACCATAATCAGTCCCAGCAAGGGGAAGGGAGGGAAAAAAAGCTCCATGGCATCCTGGAAAAAACAATCCTTAAAGTTAAGAAACATGAAATTCCATGCGGGAGGGAAGAATAGAAAGGGGCACAATAAGAGGCCCTTTCAAAAAGGCTGGGGCACAACGGAAAAGAAGATTCCATGAGAAGGAAACAAGGGAAAGAAAGATATACCTGGGAGAATTCAAAAAAAGAAAGGGCCAAAAGGATTCGAAAGAGGGCGACTCATCCCTATTATAAAGTTATTGAGGGAACTTTGAAGCAGGGGTAAAGGATCTTGGTCTGTTCTGCGGAATTCTCCGCAATCTCATCGTACTGATTCTCAAAGGCCGACCTAACTCGTAAAAAGGGCTAATTCCGAAGAAAAAAACCTATAACGCTAAACCCTAAAGAGAAAACCTCTCCAGAGGGGAGACTGGCTGGGGGAAAAAATTTGAAGGGGGAAAAAATCGGGTCTTAGAATACTGGGGGGAAGGGGGAAAAATCTAATGGGGGGACTTTATCAAAGAGGATTAATCCTATTGGGGGGGGGTATCGTCTGTCACGGGTGTAGTTTGGGGAGGGAAAACCGCCGGGAGGGTGGGAAACACGAGGCGTCTTATATACCGGAGGGTGGGCGGGGTTTCGAGGTTACAAAGAGATTTATATTTATATGAAAGAACCATGGGGAAAGGGGGAATCTAGAACCGGAAGGGGATGACCAAGGGGTTCAAAGGGGTATCATAAATTCCGTTGCAAAAGCATTTATATGAAGAGGATTCAAGGGAGTTTAAAAAAGTTTTAAGCTACTAAAAATCACTAAGGAAGAACTGGGTGGGAGGGGGGGGGTCGAAAAGTATTGAAAGGGTCACTCCCGCCTTCTGGGAACTATAGAGAAGACAACAACGGAGGATCTAGTACATAGGGGTGACTGGAGAAGGTTTGCGAGATCGCAACACAACTGAACAAAAGGGGGGAGAAGAATGTAAGTACGTTTTGTCAAAAACTTGAAAAAAAAAAAAAAAATGTACATGATCAGGAAGGTAAAGGGGGACTCCCGGGAGGAAATCCCCTCATTCTGGAGTCCAGCAAAAATGAAACAGGCCTTCGCTTAACCAAAAAAATCCCCAATTGAACGGTTACCATAATGAAAAACACTCTAATAGCGACTGCGGGAATAGCAAAGTAAATAGGCCGGACACTACGTTAAAAAGACCACAAATGTGAGCGTCAACAGTGGGATACCGTCCTAAAGGGGACAAAAACGAATTGCTCAAAATCCCCGGGGGGGAATATTTGAATCGGAACGAATAAGTATTCGAAGCCAAGTAAAGGGCCAGCATAAGGGGTGGGGGAGCTGAAATGCTCGCAAAGGTAAGAGTTAAAAATGTAGTATCTTTCTTTATACTACTAAAAGGGGACTCATAGAAGGGAGGGGCGTTGGGGCGAGAAAGGAAGGGAGCGAGGATTCAAATGAACAAACTGGCAAAAATAAAGCAAACTTAAGAAAGTAGGAAAAATTAAAAAGAAGTCCGCGAGTCGGAGGGACATGGAAGAAGGTTTGGCCTGGTCAGTGATTTAGTAAGGTATGATTTGGAAACAATATCAAGGGCTGCATAAGGGGGAATCTGGGAACTTTGAAGGGGGAAGCATGCCGGGTTTTAAGTGTGCTCGGAAGCCGCAAGGGGTCTTGAAAAAAGTTTCTGAAGTGGGAAAAGCAGAAAAAGGAAGGTTTCAGGGGAAAGGCTAACTGAACTTGATGGAACTTAGGAGGGGGTGTGTGAAAAAAACACGAAAAGACGAAAGACGCAAAGTATAAGCACTATGGACATTGGGCTTCCGAGAACCTCTACCCGGGAAGACCTAACCATGAAAAGCAACGAATAAGAAAAGGGGGGGTGGATAGAAATTCAATCTCCGAGCAAGCAACGCAGGGAAGAGGACGCACAAAAAGAAAAGGAAGTCGCAGGGGTGGGAAAAGAGGTCCGTTAAACTAAAGGGACACATCCCTTGGAAGAAGGTCGGAAGGAATCCTAGGGAAGAAAATTGGGAAAACGGCGAAGAGGGGGGGCGGGAGTACATTCTTACGGAATTCGGAAAAAGTGTACTTTGACTGGGGGAATTCTCGCAGGGGGCTTAAGATTCAAGACCCAAATGGGGGGCCAAGTTATGCGGTGGAAAAAAGATCACTTGGGGGAGATCAACGAAGAGGAGTAGAAAAGATGCGAGGATAAGTTCAGAACTTGGGAAACCGGAGCACATATCAAACAAAGGCGCTCAAGGGTAAAAAGGGGGGTCGCTAGACCCCGGAAGAGAAAGTTGTCAGAGTCACTTCTTCATTGGGGGCTCCGGGAACGAGGGGTGGGGAGGAGTGCCTCTCTCATCAAAGGCTCAGGGGGAGTTAAGAAAGGAGAAAGCGTGAATACTGGAAAAGTCAGAAAAAAGGTCATTAGGATCATCTAACTTAAAACAAACATATTGTATGGGAGAGGGGCCTCTCAAAAAGGGGGGCCTGAAGGGGAGCTTGGAAACTGCTTAGAATAACAGAAGAGGTTCTTTCGCCCACAAAACTTATGGTAGTAAAAGGAAGGAAAGGCACGAAGAAAGGGGGGATCAGGGAGGGGAATGCTAAGAAACTTCGGAAATCGAGGCCTGTTCGAAAGTTTCAGGGGAAACACTCCCAGGAACCAGCTCAGAGAACTAAGAGAGGGACCGTAGGGGGACGGCGCAATATCATCGGAAGGACAAATTGAAAGAAAAAAAAAGACCTTCAAATCTTAAAAAGAATCTTAAAGAAACTGAGAACTAAATCTGCAGAAAGGGAATAGGAAATCCCGGGAGGGGGGCCACTAAAGGGATGAGGGGGGCTAAAACCTGGGGGGGGGAAAACGGCTCACTCGGGTTTCGGAAAGAAAGGAAAGGATCAAGAAAGTTTCCGAAGCAACATGGGAAGAAAGGGGGGGCTCAAATCTAAGTCTAGAAGAAGTCTTGGAAAAGCCCTCTTCAACAAGGAAAATAAGGGTAGAACGGGGGGGGCCGAAAAAAGACTTAAGAAGGCGCTCCATACGATGCCCTTAAACTTAATTGGGGCTTAATACTGGGAAAGAAATCTTAGGTGGGGTAAGGCGAAATTTTGGCGGCACCGCTCAAGAAAGGAGTGGAAAAAAGATTTGGGAAAAATGTCGGGTCCAAGGGCCGGGAAACTTTACGGAAAGGGTCAAGCCCATTAGTGAAGCACGCTTAAGACTCGAAAGAAATAAAAACCTGAGCAAATCTTCCACGGAAGGGGGGAATTTTGGGGAGGGTATTTGGGGGCGTTAGTAGCGGGGGGGGGATAAGCAAGGGGAGGAGCTTCATTAGGAACGGGGAGGACTATCCCTAAAAACGCGAGGAGGAAGCAAGAAGGGGGAAGGAACCGAAAAGCAATTTAACACCTGTCAAAAGGTTGAGGTTACGCCGGTGTGATTCAAATCCTTCGAGGGGAAAAAGACAAATGGGAAAGAGGCTGGTTGAACGTAATAGCAACTGGAAAGAAGAAATAGGGAGGGGATTTGATAGGCGCAACTTGGGGGGAATTAAACAGGAGTCCACATACCATTAACTAAAGCCACGGGGGGAAAAAGGAAGGCCAAGGGGCCGCAAAAGACTCGACTAGAGACAAATTTAAAAAAAGTTCAGAAAAAGGGAATTCAGAGGGAGAACTTGGACTCAAAGGAGGGGGGGGGGCTTCAAAAA
>Ga0179593_1460621_pt1 | contig 31265 bp, 27 predicted proteins | sample CZODoug2_1_08_16_FD_185931 | JGI IMG/M metagenome (GOLD analysis project Ga0179593, IMG submission 185931) | Vadose zone soil fungal communities from Angelo Coast Range Reserve, California, USA - CZODoug2_1_08_16fungal (PacBio error correction) | ecosystem: Environmental > Terrestrial > Soil >...
ATCGTGGCACGAAACGACCGGACGCGGCTGGGGTGCGAAATGACGTCACGAACGAAGCGCCTCAAAAAACGGAGGATGATGAAAGAAAAAAGGGCTGGGCCGTGGAGCACATTTCCCGGCGGAATCTGGGAAGAGTCGGCGTGCACGAGAGCGTCGGGGGGTAAGGACTGGGGAGGAAACTAACCTGTGTGAGGGAAAGAATCTCACGCGGCCGTGTGAGCTTCAAAGGGGAGGGATTACCAGATGAGCAGACTTAGGGGGGGAGGATTCACAGGTAAAGAGGGGGGAACCCAGCAGCAACTCATTGACCCACGAAAGCGACCTAACGCCTTCAGCCCCGAGACTCCCCAAATCGAAAGAAAGTCCACCGCGAAACCCAGAAAAATGGGTGCAGAGTCCAATATTGAGGGAGGGGACACGAGGGGTCAAACGGGGGGGAAAACCTGTAACTCTACTCAAGTACTGGGGTCGGTTAGGAGTAAAAAATGAAGAAGCGCCGTCTGTATTGAAAAAGGGTCAAAGGGGAACTTCTGGAAGTGCACGTGGAGCAGAAATAGGAGGGAAGGTCTGTTGGAACTTGGAGGACAAAGACAAACAACGAAAAGGTCAACATTGAAAAAATGCCCCCCGTGCCCACCCAGCGGGCAATATGGTGGACCCCAAAGACGATGAAACATCAGGCCGGTTCCTCAAAACCTGCTCAGGTTTCCGGAAAAAAAAACCTCCATTTTCTCGCGGTAGGAAAAAAGGAAGTGCAAGACCTCATAGGCGCGGGGAGAATTTCTACAGTATGAATCAAAAAAAATCAAGAAGCGCGGGGGATGCAAAACAAAGAATCCTAATCTCATCTCAAAAAGGAGCCGTCCGGATGCGGACGCTTCGCGTCGAAGGATGTGGTGCCACGTAGCATCACCAGTGAGAGGAACTGGGGGGAGTTCGCCAAAGAACAACGAGCGGAAAGACCACCAAAAAAAAAAAAACATGTTGTTTGTGAAAATTAGCCATGCTGAGTCCGTCAAGATACTGCCCATAGCAACTGAGTGAAAATGCGTAAACAAAGCGGCCGGCAAGTCTGCCAAAATTTCGCAGAGGATTGTGAGAGCATCAAAAGACTGGAAGTCACTGCAAGAAAGCAAAAAGTTTTGAAGATTTGTTAGGAGCAAATAAATAAGAGAATCGGTAATTTTTCCACTTTGAAGTCGAAATACGCGTCGGGGGGACAGGGAGCTATGGGGGAGACAAAACCCATTTCCGGGTATCTAGGGGGGTTTTGGGAAAGCTTTGGGGAAAGGGGGGGGGCGCCTGTCGAGGTGTGTGACGAATGAGGAGACAAAATTGAACATCACCCTGAAGAAGAGGGGGTGTAAGGGGGGAGGATCAAAAGAAAGGGGGGGAACGGAAGGGGGACACACTACTAGCTTTCTCTAAGAGGTAAAGGTCCCCGTGGGTGAGGGGAAAGCGCGGTCAAAAGGAGGGCCTCGTGAAGTGTCATTCTCTAAGAAAGAAGGTGGGGGGGGAGAGAGAGAAGTTCCATCCGCGCCAATCTTGTCAAGAAGGGGAGGGGAGGCCTAGGTCTGGAAGTTAACGTCAGGCCAAGTCAAAAACGTACAAACCCCACCCTGAACGACGTATTAAACTCAGGATCGGAATCAGGCGAAAAGTTCTCTCCAGAAGGCGCCACTGCAGAAGGGAAGTAATCTCGCCCTCCCAGGCAAGAGCGAAACACACAGAGAGCGTGAATGCAAACGGGGGAATGGATGCAACCTGGGTGATGCCACGGCAAGGGTCAAGAGAGGGTTTGCCCCAAAGACTCGGAGAGGGGGGGGTGCCCGGTTGAAACGCTTAGAAAAGAAATCCACGGCTATGCCATCTGGCCAAAGCCTGAAAGCGGCACGAACCCGTCGACTCAGGGAGGGCGTCGTACATCAAGCATTGGCATGGACAGGACCGGTCAGTTTTTCAATGCAAAAAAACATCAGATCCAGAAGCTGGCAAGGGCTCGGGGGTCGACTGCAGCGGTCGAATATGTGATGAAAAGGAACTAGGGAGGGAAGAACCTTGTTATCCAAGGGTCGCGTCGAAAGGAATAATAGGGTGTTCTTCCCGTCCGGATGGAGGAGGCTGTCCGGAAGAGGATACCTCCTTAAAAACGGCCATGGGTTTAGGCAATGAAAGGTCGCGCCAGAGAAAAAACAAGAATGTATGTTCGCCTCACCTCTGGACACCTGGGGAACTGGCAAAGAAAGCCGCAGCGGAAACCGGCGTATAGGCATAATCCTTGCAAAGGGACAAGCCGTGCGCGCCCCCGGCGTGGCAAAATCGTGCCTGACTTGGGCCAGGGACGTTTTAAGTAAGGGTCAGAGAGAGTGGCGGTATCATCATTCGTTATGTAGAAAATCATAACGCCGGGTTCTAAAGTTTCCGAGTCTACAATGGTTCTCTGCATCACCTTCGAGGTCGGTCGAAAACGCGAAGCAGCGCCTGGGTAAATCCTTCGGGGAGAAAGAAGGACTGTTAACGGCGAAGAAGACCTACGGTTGGAGAAAGAGCGTGCAGGGAAGGAAAGCAATCCGCTCGGCGAAAGTGGGGTCATTCAGGGAATGTACCCAACCATGGGGATTCGTCGACCACAACCACTCTCAAAACTGCGTCGGCGGTACAGAACGGTCCTAAAAGTGGGAGTCGATTGATAAAATCTGAGCAAGTCGAAATCGTACCCCGCGAGGAAAAAACAACGTCCGCAGCTAGGAAATCATGGCTGTAAAAAAAGCTTAAGCTCATCAGAGGGGAGATTGAAACGACGATGAGGAATACGCCGAGAATTTTACTAAAGATACGAGGCCACCAAAATGAATCCAAAGCCGGGCAGAGAGCGAGGCCTATAATCTCACGCGGGCCTTCTGGAGGTACTCCGGGGAGGAGAATCAAAGGGGAGAACGATGGGTAAAAAAGGCGTCCCATCATGCTGCTTGACAAAACGCACCGGGAAAGCAAAGGAACGGCCGAACACCAGGAGGACAAGCGCGACAAAGACTTACTGATCTGCATCGCAGCAAAAAGGACCAGAAAGTTCAAAGGGGTTGTGAACCGTGCGAGAGGGAGGGTAATGAAAAAAACTCTTTGGTCAAAGCCGTGGGGCAACTTTGAAACATCACGCGCCGCGCAAAACGGGCATGTCGAAAGAAAGGTGAAGGTATGGCTCCGCAGGAGGAGGCCTGTTTGAGGGCGAGGGAGTGGGTGAACTCGGGGTGGATAGTCCACTCACGAGGAGCACCGGGGGTAAAGTTGCCCAAGGAGAGGGGGGTGTCCAGTTGAAAAAAACGCAGGGATCTAAGACTCCTATAGAGGGAGGGGAGATGGCAAGAAAGGGAGATACATCGTACGCGCATCTAAAATACGACGGTCTGGACTAAGGGACCGTAGATCCGATTGGGAAGGGAGGAAAGGGGTCCAGCAATGCTCTGGAAAAAAGGATGCAGCCGTCGAAACAATACTCAGAAGATGGCGTGGGGGGGAATGGAGGGGGAATTGAATTACGTCTCATGGGTCGATGTCAAGTCGCCACTCGAACTATGCAAGATAATCGTGTAGAGGAAACCAAACAGGGGCTCAAAAAAAAATTTCGAAGAAGCCGCCAATTGGGCAAGAAACCCGGCAAACAGGGCGTACATAAAACCAACAAAGCAATCCTGTTAAAAACAGGAGGGAAACAGATTGGAGAGGAATGCCTCGCATGATAATGACTCCAGGACAGGACTGAACACCGTAGGGGAGGGGGGAACAAAGGAGAGAAAAAAAGGGGACATAAAAAACAAGTAGCCCGGAAAATGTATCGGAAGCAAAGAAAATGGCGCATCCCTGGGCATTACAAACGGGGGAAGACATGGATAATCTCAAGAGGGGGCGGGGGAGGGACCGGGAGATGAAGCGCCCTGAAAAGTTGCCTCCTAACTTGACTAAGCGACGTCGAAAAAAGTTCTGTAAGAACCGTATCAAACTAAGACGGGCTTGGCCAATTTATGAGCCGGATGGGGGTATTCAAACGCCAATCGAGAATCAGAAACCTAGGGAGGGGCGAAAAAAATTTCTCAATTCCAAAGAGAGGCGGTGTTAGGAAAACTTTAAGACCAGGAAAATCATATAAGAAAGAAAGAACCAAAAAACTATTTGGGCTTGGGAGGCGATGGTTGTGTTTCATTTACCTCTGCCTCTCGCCTCTTAATGCGTGCCAGACTAGAAATTTCGGGGGAATTACGGTCAGCGGGCCGAACAACTGGGGGACGGGACTCTCGAGAAAGATGAAACGGCTAAAAAAAGGAAAGACGAAAGGCGCGCAAACGGCCAGAGCGGGTCAATCCGCCGATCAGGGAGAACGGATGAAGATACGGCATCCCCTCGCAGAACGACGCACAACAAAGGGGAAAAGGAAGGGGGGGAGAGGGAGAAGGATCCATCCCTGGTCGTGCAGTCGGGACCCACAAGCTCGGGGAAGGGGGGATTCGAGGCGACAAAGGGGAAACGGTTGTAGGCCGGGACCGCAGCTAGAAGGGTAGTCAATCTGTGTTTTGCAGCGTGATAAGTCCCAAAATTAAAAGGAGGCTGGGTCCTAAGTTCAGCGGAGAACTTACTCTAAAAAGGTCTCCTCCACAAAGAAACCGCAAGAGCTGGGGCCGCTGACCGGGGTTTGTGTCAAATCTCTGGGAAGCGACCTGAGCAGAAAAAAAGGACACTGTTTGAATGAGAAATGAAAAAGGATTTACGAGGCGTAATAGATCTCGATGGGGGCTCTGAGAAGACCGGCGAAATGGCACCCGAATCGGGGGTCTGGTCTAGAGGTAAATTCCAAGCCGCGCATTGGACAGTAGGGTCCAGAAGGGAGTGAAAAAACGAGGCGAATGGTGACGTCATCCGCAACGGCCAGCAAGACCTCAGATATCGATCGGCCAGGGGGGGCGATGACCGGGGGGGGAGCGCTCCCTCTCGGGAGGCTCTCTTGAAAAAATTGTGGACACTTAGAGGATGAGGTTGGGGGGCAGCTTCCTGTTGAAGACTACGCGTCAAAATCTTGAAATAAGGAATTCTGCTACTAGAGGGGCAGGGGGGCTCAAAATTCTGGCGGTGGATATTCAGAAGGGAAACCGCGGGTGGTGCTTAGGAATCCAAAATTGACGGGTCTGCCAAAAAGCGGGGGCGAAACGCTTGAGGCCGTTCTACGAGTAAAAAGAAACTTTCTGAGTCGCGTCTTTTTAAAAATCGAACTGGGTATCAAAAAGGAATCCTGGAAAAGGGCACACGGGGAGAAACTGCTGCCGTGTTTGGCGGAATAGACATTTCCCGACCCTAGAGTGCGCAAGGCGGGGGACATGAAGCAATGCTAGAAAAAGGGAAAAAGCGTGGGAAGATGGACTCGCCGAGAGAAAACTTCGGCGCTATTAAATCAGAAGGAAAAGTCGACTGATATGGGTAAAGAAACCTTCTCCCCGGGTCAACCGGAGGATGACTAAACAAAAAAGTAAATAAGCAAAAAGCCGGTACCTTAAAACAAGGTATCGTCTAGCGAACAACAGACAACACAGTACTACATTAACGAAAAAGCCGTGAGAAGTGCAAAATGTGCTGCGCAGCGCATAGATGAAAAAGTGTGGGGAGATTACCCGAACTGATAACGGGGAAGCAGTCAGGAGGCGCTGCTGCCTGAATTATCAAAGGAAAATATCGCGCCGGAATAGTAACTGATCTCGCTCATGGCGGGAGGGACCGGTGCGGGGGTTTCCACTTAAAGCATCGTTGGCCGAGATTTCCATGGGAGCCCATCAATCTCAGAACTCTCAAGGGGAAGGGCTAGAAGACGATATCCTAACTCAATAGTATAGCTTGAACTGGCGATGACTATGGGGGGGGCGTCTGATTCGGGACAAAGGAGATGCGGGGAAATGTCTCAAGCAGGTGATGTCCATGAGAACAAGGGCGAAAGAACGCTGTGGGACGCACTTCTACTCCTGGGTCCGTGAAGGGTGTGGTCCTCGAGGATACGAAGCTGCAGATCGAACTCTGGGGGGCGATCAAACGTTCAAAGACCTGTAAAGCCTTGCAAGAGCTGACTCGGGGTTCAAACGGTTGGGAACTCACGTCAACGGTCCCGCCGAGGGCAGGTGATAAAATCAGGGAAAAACGATCGCACCGGGAAGGGTCTCGAAGTCGCATGGCTAATGGTCACAAAAAAAAGGATGAATTGCGAGGAGAGAGCTGCGGGGACGCAAACACGGGCGATTAAAGCCGCACCCATGCATAAAATAGGACAAGCCCGAAAGAACCCGTAGAAATGGGGCGCGCAATTTACTCGAAATAAATTGGTTAGCCGTCAAGGGGAAACACACTTCCAGTCCTGACGACAAGCCCCAAAAGGGGGAAAGATAAGTCTGGTTAACAATTCTCAAATCACCTCGACTGCTTAGTCCGGACCATACGCCGGGTCATGGTTCTGTCGGGATAACATGAAGAAAACGAAGAGTGGGGTGTTCGGGGTGGGTGGGGAAAGAACCAATGATTGCAAAGCATTGCCTAGCGGGGCGACGAAATGGTGAATGCCGAAGCCGCGCGTGAAAGGTGCTTTAGAGTAGGAAACAAAGAAAGAAACACCCGTGTGGGAAATAGGAAGGCAGTGCCCCTCAGACGCGAACAACCCAAGGGGGCGGAAAGAGGATTGAACATGCGCTTCAACGATGTCCAATGGGGGGAAGCCCCCTGAAGGGAAGATCTGTCGGAATTAGGAAGCTAAAAGAGAAAGCTCGACGTCGCAAGTACCCACTTAGGGGGAATTAACAGGCCCGCATGAGAGTCGTTAAGGTGCAAGGCTGGAAGCAATAAAGCTTCATCCCGGGGGTTATCGGGTAAGTACTTTGATAAGGGAAGGTCCAAAAAAGGACAATGAATCGCGATTTCCAGAATTTTGCTACATTGTAGTCCAAGCGATCGTGTGACTCTAGACAACAGGTGAAGCATCCTGCCAGGCAGAAAAAAATCGTGTTGCGGTTGGGGGGGGGGGGGGAGAAAAAAAGGCTGTGATTCGATGCAGGAAGAACATTGGACTTCAGGAGCCAGACGTGCATAATTCAAGTCACTATAAAAAAAACCCGACGTCGGTCAGGGTAATCTATATATTGGAGGAAGCATTGCAGAAAAAAGAAAAGAAAGAGTCGGTATATGACAGAGGGCGCGGGTTCGCACATAAAAACGCTCCATTACGAAAAAGACAGATCCCGGCCAGGGGTGGCACGTTCAATAAGGGGATCTTGCAGGGCCAATCATCGCTTCAAAGGAAAAGAACGACAGACGGTGTCTCTGGAGTACAAGAGCGCACGAAAGCCTGAGGAATCAGCCCGAACCCCACTCTGAAAGAACTCTGTAAAACAGTAGCACTTTAATCGGGGTAAAGGGTGCGCCGAAGCAATTCACACCCCATATCAGCCTAGAAAAAAAACTGAGGCTATCAAACAAACACAACATTCGCAAGGGATTAGGATAAATCGAGAAATGCGTAGAAGCAGCCAAACTACAAAGTGAAGCAAAAGAGGCAGGATTCCTACCACAAAATAGGGAGAGGAATCATGTGGCTGATGCGAACTACTCCTTGAAAAAGAAAGGAGGACGATCACTTCCGGGAGAACCGCCAAGGAAAAAGGAATTATACGCTTTAGTACGAAACAGGAATACGTTGGTTAGAAGTCATTAGATAGAGAACAGGAACTACATGTTCCCCAACCAGGAAACACGTTGGAACATGTGTAAAAGGGAAAAAAATGTTTACGGCAAGCTGGGGGGGGGTAGGCTCTCAATAAAGTGCCGCCGTAAGGGGAGGGACATAATACGTGTATGAACACCGACACGTAGAGCCCTCTGAAGCGGCTTAAGCAAAAATAGAAAGGACGCCAAATGGGAGTACTGTTTGGACTAATCACAAGAGGTCTGTACCGAGGATGCAATGGTGGAAAAAGGGGAAGACAAGAAAGTAGTGCTAGAAAAAAAACACGCTAGTGCCGCTAAAGGAAAGTTGAAGGAAAAAGAAAGCATGTTCGTCGGAAGTCGTAACGAGGGGGGGGGGGAAATAAAGACGAGGTTCTTGCAGGTCTTGTAAGGGGAGCGCCATGCAGGGAACCTGGGGGAGGGTTTTTTGTCGCTCCGTACAGAAAAAGACCTACATCTATACGGGGAACGGCGAAAAGGGGGACAGGCAACTCGGCTAAAACTGGCGAATCAGACCGCGCACTAAAAACGGGTGTTACTAATCCGCAAAAAGTCATATAGGAGGGAACTGGGTAAGACGCGTGGAAACTGGGTGGATGGGGAAAAAGATCCGGAGGGGGCTAACTTCCTAAAGTAGAGGATTTAACTGAAAGGGAGTATGGTGAAGATGAATGGTGATTGATACATCGGTAGGGGCGGAGTCTTCGTTACTGAATCTCAGACGAGTCTTTTCAAGGGGGGCAATGCTTGCTTGGTTACCACCGGGCCGAGCTCGCCCAAACCAGCTGGCCCGCCAGAAAAATGCGAGTGCGCTACAGATCGGAAAGAACCGTGGTCAGCAGTGATGGGCTGACGATAAAAAGCCTCATAAAAGGACAAAGGAAAGAAAAAAGTCGGTGGAAGCCTGAAATGCAAAATGAAGAAGAAAGGGGAGTTTGTGCGAAGGGGGGAAAAGGCAAAAACAGAAAGATCTCTCAACAAAAAACAGGACAGATTCGGGGCGTGAAGTCCCTGTCGCACAACATAGGGGAGGCGGCATCGGGGGTCTCAAAGGATTGAAAAATAGGTGATGGCATGCAGGAAGCGAGGACTGGTAGATCCTGCCAGGAAGAAAGAAAACTGGCCAGAAGGGCCGCCGGTCACGATGCACGCCTCAGCGGGCCAGGCAAAAAGGGCCCAGCTTCGTTTTTGTGGGAAGGGGAGCTTTCAAGGGAACCTCGGTGTAAACCTGAAAAATTCTCGGGGAACTGGAATAACATGAGGGAGGACCGCTATCCTAAAAGAAACCGAAATCCACCGGAGAAGACCCAAAAAGGAAAGGACCGATCACGAGCCACATTGGGGAAAGACAACAAAAGTTGGAGGGGCTTGCAAGCCGAGGGGGATTTTTTCAATAACTGCCAGGGGGGTGGACGCGAGAGGAAAACTGATGGGGGGGGGGTGAAAAAAAACAGTAGAGACCATTTTTGAAAAGGGGAAAACGCAGCATTGAAGGCGGACGGGCAGCCGTCCAAGAGAGAGCGGGGGGGAGGAATGAGTCGGTTCTAGGACAAGAAACCCGGGGGGGAAGGGCATTTCAGCCCGAAGGCAAAACCCGTTCAACACCAAAAGCTGGTAAGGTGTTGTGAACCCCCCACGACAGCCGGAGGGGGCAGGCAGAACCTGCGTTTATTTCCAGAGCCACCACCTGGCAATTAGATTAGGCCGTAAAAGGGAAATAACTAATAGGGAGATTGTTGGTCTTCAAAGTGCGACACCGGTGCCCTGCAAGGAAAAAAACGTGTATATCCGGGGGCCACAAGGAAAAGGGATCATAGAGTCGAGGCTTCCGTAAGAGATGGCGGCGAGCTGGGAGAGGGAGGCAAACATTGGGTGCCCCTTAGGTCCACTTGGGTCACATTTGCACGGGTAAGGGGCTGCAAACGAAAAAGGCGCGCAAGAAACAGGAAGTACAAACAGGTTTCAACCAGTGTGGACGGCCGGGAAAGGGGAAAAGACGGTTGGACTTCACTTGTCTATTAGAAGAGAACCGGTGAGGATCAGGACCGTAATAAGCCAAGCTCAGGAAATCAAGCGGTCCCGTTGCGGGAGGGAAAGGAGTATTGACTCCGTACACAGTCTGGGGGACCGAGGTTTCACTTCATTCGGGACTCTGAGATGTGTTTGTGCGGCGTGGATGGTTACTTCATAAAGAGATGAGGATTTACAACTAAGTCGCATCGTGTGAGGAAGGCCATTTGCGGGGGAGAGGGCTTATCAACAAAAGTGGGCTAATGACTTAGGGGTGATCGAAGGGGGGGTTTTTTCGGTCGGTCTTTTCGAGGGGGAAAGAGTTTTGGAAGGGGGAGGCCGACAAAGGTTGCCCAACGCTGACCAAACGGGATCAATCAATGTGGGGTGGTCCGGAGAGAGGGAGGCTGGGGTGCATGGGAGTGGGAGAAAAATCCTTGGAGGGAAGGTGCATCGGTACTAAACCATGCAACCAAAAAGCTGGGGAGGGAGGGGGTTGACCTAGGAGTTCCCTAGGGGGGGACTTCAATTACAGGGATTCAAGCTTTCCTTCATTCTTTCGTAAGTTCAAAAGTCCATTTTTAGACGTTTGATCGCATAGCCCAGAGGGTCCATATTTGAAGGAAGAAGAGAGGGGTCTAATCTCTAACTAAGTAATTAACCCTGACCTATGAAAAAAGACGGCGCCTCTTTGTTGAAGGACCCTTGCAAGTGAGAAGACAGGGGACTTATCCTGCCGCCGATGGACCTAATTGCACCATCCGCACTCCAACCAGCCTGCAAAGGGAACATCACCGAAAAAACTCTCCCCTCAGAGTGATGGCCCAACTGGGAGTAAGTGAAATTATCGGTTTCCCTAAGAGTGGCAATCAAAACGTCGCGACCTTGGGCAAGGTGTTACCAAAGGAGGTAACTCACTCGGTACCAAAGCGTATGAAGAGGGTCTAAGTCATCAGAGAGGGAAAACCTAAAATGCAGGATAAGGAGGGGGGAGCGCAGGGCACGGTGGTCAGAAGAACCCGTCCTGATTTTCGATGAGAAGGGGTCCGACCTGACAGGGGAAGAAACTTGCAGAGGAAATCACTGTCAAGGGCAGACGACGAGCCTAACCGGTCTCTATAAAAATTGGGTGTAAGCCGTAAGCACTCAAAAAAGGAATCTTTTTTTCACACGGCACTGGGGGGAAGTTGCTGGTGGGTATGTTCCGGAGAGAGAAAAACTTCAAAGAGCTGGAAGGGAATTTACAAGTTCGGGGAAGGGTCTCTTCAAATCATAAAACATTGCTGGACAAGTCTTTCCGGAGGTGTCTCGGAGGAGTCGCAAGACATAACACCGGGGAGGTGTCTTAACGACTAGGAAAAAAGGAGCAAGGTGCTGGGAGCGCAAATCGGGAAGAGGGTGCCAAATGGTGCTGGGATTACATCTCAGCAGGGAAGGAAGGAATCGTGGCACGGGTAACTCCCCAGAAGCCAAAGTGAGGAGGTCAATCAACCGATTAAAGCTGGAGGGAAGAATTGGGGTATTGGACAGGTTTCTTCATAGACAAGTCGATGGGAAGGCTCCAGCAAGAGCGAGAATTTCAAGTCTTACTCTAAAGGACCATTGCAATCGAGTCGCATCCTTCACGGGGAATATTCGCGTGCGCTACGAGAGACGTTCAGTTGCGCAAAAAAACCGGAAATTATCTGGAACCAGCTTGCGGGAAGGGGACGTTCAGTTTAACGGCGTCGGGAGCAGAGTGTGAGACGACATCTCTTACATTCTCCCCAAGAGAACAATTGGAAGGACATAGATAGCATGCTACACACAAGCTCAGCAATGATAGGAGGCGCAAGCAGAGGAATAAAGCGGCAAACGTCACGTTCTTCAGGAATATAGATCCCCAATGAGTCCTTCCATTATGGGGGGAACAGGAAAAAATATTAACTAGTCGCATTTGAGTAAACATCCTTGAGGAGAAGAGATGTCAACGAAGGCATGGTTATTAAAAAAAGCGTTGAGACGCGGCACTAAAGAAAGGACTTCTTCCTCAGAACCAAATCCGGAAGGCCAGCCATGAACCTGAGGAGAAGAAAAAAAGCTGGAAGATATTACCCTGCGAGCAATCCCCCTTCGGGTATGGCAGCAGCGGCCTCGAACGGGGATTTGCCCTGGAAGAGGGAGGTTCGGAAAGGAATGCAGCCCGAACCAGAGGGGTCAAATCTTGCGCACGGGGCCAGAAAACAAGCCAAGGAAAAACCGATTCACATTACGAGCCTGTGGAGGAGTGGTCGAGATCGAAAGACCAGTCTCCATTTGGGAGGCGGGAAGTCGTCGTGGTTGGCACTAGGGTGGGGTTTGATCAGCAAAAAAAAAACGGAGAGGGAGATCCGGTTTTGTGCCACAAAAAGATAGTGGTCCGTAGCATCAACGGCCAATACGAATAGCGCGTAGGGTCGAAGAGGAGGCTGCAAAAAAGGGGAGCGCGCACGGAAAAGGGGGGGGAGAACAGACCGAAGCCCCATACGAGGGCATAGGATGCCGTTTATTATACAGGAAGAAGTCCTCCAACACTGCCGAAAGACGATCGCGATCGAACCAGGGGTTCAGGCAAATGAGAGTGATGGAGCTAATGGCGATTTCGAATAAGGGAAACCGCGAAACCTCGCAGAGCGGTGCCTGGACAAGAAGTCTCAAGCGTGGAACAACCATCGAATCGCTTGGCCAGACCCCGGCAACTTCAGCGTAAAAGCTGAAATAACTCACCTCATACGCTTCAAGGAATGGAGACGAAAAAACGACAGATTGGCCGCGCAAAGCTTCAAATGAGCAGGAGGTTCCTCCAGAGGGGTCGTAAACAAAAGGATCGGGGGGTGGAAGGAGATCCGCAACGCAGACAAGCCACTGATCGGGACGCCCCGGGTTAGCGGCATATGCCGTCGAACAAAGAGAGATATCAATCATGTCGAATGGAATTGCGGATTAACTCCCAACTCAGGGGACCATGAATATGATCCGCTACTTGGGGAAAAGAGCATCTGGCGCAAGAAAGAAGGTCCCGACGCGTGGGCAGGTCTGTCGACACCAATTTGATGGGGGCAAATCGAGATCCGCGTACCGCCTCAGAAGGGCGGGAAAAGCCAGCCGCGCGAAAAGGAAAGCACGTAGGGGAGGGGGGGTTTATGCAGAGGCCCGGTTCCGGATACATCAAAAAAGGCAGCCGGAAAAAAACTGAAAGCATCTCTTGTGGGGTGCTCAGTAAAAGCGTCCTCTAGGGGGATAAAGGAAAAAGCTGCACCAGCCGAACACGGGGGGGGTCGTTTCACGATTCCACACACTTAACACGATTCAGATCTAAAAAACGTTCCTCTGGTCACCCTATAGGGCCCCTACTGCCTTGCGCACGACGCAAGGGGACAAAGCGGTCAAAAAAAAAATCCGGGCTTAACTCCTACATTATAGGATGAAGGGAGCCCAAAAAACAATTTCAAGAGCTAGATCCACCACAACAGGAGGACATAGAGAGGAAAAGAATGGGGAAGTGCCTGAATCATCCTGAGAAGGGGGCATCCCGGAATGAGCTGGAGGGGGGAAAGCTCTTGTGCGACGTCAGAGTCTAACGATGTTCCGGGGGGCATAGAGGAATGCGAAGAGGGCGCCAATAAGGGGAAAATGATTTGAAGGTTTGGGAGCTGATGCCTCCCAGGAAAGAGAGTGAGGCTGGGGGAAAAACTGAAGAGCAGAGCTCGGAGCGGAACGGGCAAAACCCAAAGAGCTCCACGAGACAGGTGTCCCTACTGGTGCGCAGCTCTCGCTCAACGCGGAACCTAGCTCACAAAAAAGAGATCTTTAATGGATCATAGTTTCTCACATAAGAATACAGATAGAGATGTTTGGCTCGGAGCAACGGCTATCGATGGAAAGAATTGGGCATGTTTTAGGAAACCAGCGGGAGACACCAGTGAGAAAAGGAACATGCGGACACACGAAGTAAAGCAGGTCAGCAGCCAAGGCCGAAGACCTCCGAGATCGTAAAAATGGAAAGGGGGAGGAAAGGAGATCCTCTTTGCTGATTCGATCATTGGAGGTCTCCGTTGTGGAAGGGGAAAAATGCAAAAAAAAAAAAATTCCATGACGAAGGAGGGAAGGGAAAATAGGCGTCTACTTAGAAAAGGTGCTAGATCGTAAGCGCCGCCAGTGAGTTTTTGCGCTGGGGGTAGGTAGGAGAATAGTGGAGGAAAGAAGGGAGGGGAGGAGGGGCGGGAAAATGAATAACTAGGGGGAGGGGAAATGGGCAAGAAGGCGTGATGAGTGGGAGATCACATGAGGAAGACAGTGTAGGAGGAAAGCAGGAGGAGGGAGTAGGGAGGATGAGTGCAGTCGAGAATAGGAAGGGAAGGGAGTGGGAGAGAGAAGAACGAGAAAGGAATGGGGGGACAGGTTTGAGTGTCGAGTGAGGGAAGTGACAAGTGGGAAGAGAGACGTCAAAAAAGCAAGGAGACAGGGGAGTGACGAGGAGAGGTCGCTAAGTGGGACTGGGGTAGAGAAAGGTAGAGTGATGGAGGGAGAGAAGGAGTAGGAATGGAAGGATGTAAACGACAATGGAAAAAAAGGTCAAGCGAGGAAGGGGGAGAGAGGGTGAAAAGATGTGTGTAAGGTGGCAGTGGAGAAGATGGGTGGGGGTTGAGTAATAAGGGGAGGGAGAGTGACGATGGTGAGGACTAGAAACAAGTAGGGTGAGCGAAGGAAAAGGAAGAGGAGGGGCAAAGTGGGGATGAGGATAAAGGCAGAAGGGGGCAAGATGGATGTGGGGAAGGATGGGGAGGGGGTAATGGATGAGGAAATAAATCCGAGAGGTGGAGGAGATGAAAACCGGGCGAAGACAGTAAGGAATAAGGGTAGGAGGGAAGAGGGGCAGGGGCAAGTCGACGAAGGGAGTGATAGTGGAGGGAGGGCGGGGGGAGGAGGGAGAGTGGCAGAGGGAAGTGAAGAGGGGAAGTGAAAGGAGAAAAGGGGTAGAAGGGGGGGGCGGAGGGGTGGAAAGAGGGGGGAAGGAGAGGGGGTGAAGGGAAGGGAGGAGATGGTAGAAGGTGGCGGAGGGGAGAAAAGGTAGAGGGTGGGGTTGCGGGAGCAGTCCGGCTCCAGGGATGGGTGCGGTACTTGAAGAGTGGCGAGCCGGTGGTTTGCCAACGGGGCGCAAAAGTCGGAGCGGAACGCGTGGCCGGGAAGTACGCAGAGATTTTGCGACTCGCGGTGGCGGGGATCAGGATCGAACAGTGACGAATCGGACTAACTGGGGGCCGCCATTTAAAAGATGATCGGGGGAAATTTTGTGAGGGCCTGCATAATGGGAATTTTCCGCAACCTCTTCCACAAAAGTATTTCCCTGTCCGCATGCTATCCTTTCTAAGGGGATGAGAGAACGGCACGGCGTACCTTGAGAAAAAAGCTATCGAAGCGGATCGACGGACAGAGTTGAAAAGTAAAAACAGGGGAGGCACGCAGTGGACTAAACCAATAGTCAAAACAGCAGCGCAACAACTGCACGAGCGTTCGAGCGTATAAATGATCACCCGGATCGTACAACTTAATGTTCGTAAACGGGTGGGGAACAGAACTTTTAAAGCACGGCTCAAGGGTTGAGTGCCATTACACCGAGGTACTCGGGACAAAATTGAAAGAGACCGAAAAGCTTCTGGATAATTCAAATCCGATTTCGTGATCCAAGTAATATATAAAAAGCTTGGGGAAAGAGCGTTCTGTGTTCGAGACCGGGGGGGGGGGGGGGGGGGGGGTTTCCTTCTTCAAAACTGAGGGACTGCGAAGGGTCGCAGGGGATTACAGAAAAACATCATAATCGCCGCATCAGAAACCGGTTTGAGGCGACTCAAAGCGAAGTAGAGTACTTAATCGGCGATAATTTCCACCGGTCGGGGGGGGGATGCTAATCTGGGGAATGGACCCTTGAACTCTCTTAGGGAGCCTAACTTTGTATCGAGGATTGTGCTCGCCGCGGTGCAGCAACTGGTCTTTATTTCCACGTATTTTTCAGATTTCAAGCTTCCTATCTGCCAAACGAATCAGTTCACTGTGACGTCTAAAAAGAAACCAGAACAGATGGGACGCTGTGAAAAGATCAGAAGTTGGGCACGCTAATGACCACGGGAGCAGGAACTTGAACCATACAAGCTAGACTGCTCACCCGTCAACTTCGACGAAGATGACGGGTCCAAGGCGGGGTCGGAGTTATCCGCGGAACCTTGGCGTAAAGCGCCCGCGCGGAGAATGCCGCCCACCTGTCCTAAAGATTCAGGACGACCTTCACGAAACAGCGCGCGTAGCCCCGCATGTCTCTCAACGACTGAATGGAAGCAGAGATAATTAACGATGACGAGGACACATCACCAGGGTGACAAAAAGACCTGTAACGCACAATAAACGCTAGTAGACCTTCAGGAAAATGGGGGAAAACTCGACTTTTGCGTCTTCGTCTGATAAAACTTGCCGATTAAAGAAGGAAAGTGGTGGCGAACAGCAAATGGAGTTGCTTCCGGGGCCGAGCTAAACTACTTGGGGAAGTTAGACCGCGCGGGGAGGAATAGGGACTGCCGAACGAACACGCATCCAGCAACAGTAAACAATATGAAGCGTGCCCGGTAAAAAAAGACGGGCTACAAGAGTATATAGAAGAAAAAAGAGGGGCAGAAAGTGGCGGAACATGACAGGGTAAAAGCCGGAAATCTCTGGAGCATAGGACTCGAAAAAAATACGTTCTGCACTGCGAGGGCCACGGATGCGAAGGAAAAAGGAAAATTAATGGTTGCGTAAATGAAGGGGGCCATCAGGCAATACGTCTTCTATAAGAAAAAGTGAGTGAGACTGGCCGGTAACAAGGGCCAAATCGCGATTTTACCGCCGGGCAACCTTCTGGGGACACAGAGCACGACCGAACACACCAGTCCACTGACCAGTAGAACCGGGCGAGTTGGTTGCGGCAAAAAATTGAGTCAGGGAATTAAAGTCGGCATAGGCGAATGGAAATAATTCAGAAAAAAGGGTCGACAAAAAGCCACATACCAAAAAATGTGGGATCGGATCGTTTCTAGAGGGGAGAACAAGACAGCTTAGGCCTGGAAAAAAGGCAAATCAATGTGCCAGCTGAAAATTCCATCCACCAAGAAGCGCCATGGATAAAAAGCACTGACCGAAGACTTAAAACCTATTCGCCAAAAAAACAAGCATTCCGTCAAAACGCCAAACGGGGAAGAAAGCGTCGCAACCGACGTCGTGTGTATTGAAAAATCACAAAGCGACGAGCGGAAAAAAACTGTGACAAGAAGCGTGATGGGCAACGGGGCAGAGATAGAAACACCCTAGAAAGCGAAAAAAGAAGCAAAGAGGGCGCACAAAAAAAAGGGGTACCATTAGTGCGTTGAGACCACTCAAGGGAGTCAAAGAAGCGGAAAATCAGAGGTTAAAGCAGCAGTCGACAAGTAAAAAAAAAACGAAACAATCAACAGGGCCAAGTCGACATGCAAGTTATGCTGAGGAGAGCCTGGCAGGCCCAGACGAAGGCGGGTCAATAATCCTACTGGCGAAACTAAATGACAAGCAATGACCCGGGGACCTCTTATTATTCATAGGATAAGAGGGTAAATATGTCAGGGATCTCGACACAAGACCACTAGTCACCGCGTACAACTGGTGGGGCACGGGGACTTCTTTTCGTGCAGCGCCCGTTTTGTGGGGTGCTCCTATCCAGTGCCGAAAAAGGCTAATGGGGAAAAAATAATACGGGATTAAAATCAATGGTGGGACCGCCGCGCGCACTCATCAAGCCGGGATGCGCTAAGACGCCAGGCATTGGACGCGCTCAAAAAGGGCAGGGAACGTGTGTCCTGGGGGAGCATGGGACAACTATTAGTTCGAGGAAACTGACGACCGCGCAAGCGCCCTAAGCGCCGACGGGGGAGGACGCACAAAAATGCTGTCAGTCTGGGGGCAAAAATTAACCCGCGGGGCACGGGCGTCCGCATGAAAAAGTGGGGCGGTTGGTTGTGGTGGACTAAAACAAAAGGGGACACAGACTCAAAAAGATAATTCGTGAACGGCAAGCCGCCGTGTGACAGGAAGGGGAACAGCGAGGCGAGGCGCCCCGTGTAAAAACGACGAAACAAAGACACCCATCGCTTCAAAAAAAAAGAAAGGACACCTTCTGAAACGCCGGCGCGCACGGTACGAAAATACGGTAGTTCAAACAGAAAAGGGGTTAATTCTTCAATGCGGGAAAACGGGGGGAGGGGGGGGTGAGGGCTTGGGGGCGGCCTCTATCTTCAAGGGATAGTCGTGGGCAAGGGGGTGACGGGCGGTTACCAGTGGGAAAAAAAAGGGACTCACGACAAAGCAAGCTGTCCGGCTTAGAAATGGCTAGCGTGCGACACGAACGTCCGTCGCCGAAAAAGAAAAACTCTTTCATCTAAGGGACCTACTGTTCCTCGGCTCGAAACTACATCCGCGTTTTAAGACCTTCACGCGACTACGACCTCGAGACAAAAAGTTGGTGAGAAAAGTGACAAGCCGACTCTCAACAACAAAGAATTAGGCATAAAACTTCGTGAACCCTCAAATAATGGAAAAAAGAGTATTCCGGAGCACGGCGGCAAAACTTCGGGAAGGGGGCCTCTCTCCGCGGGTATGATGCCTGGAGAATCAGCCCAGGGCGGCATTTCGATGGAAAATAAATAAAAGCCATTATGAAACCAGCCCTGCGGAAGGAGCAAGGGGAACCAGCCAGCAAGCCCTCATTCCAAAAGACCTCTGGGAATAAGTATAACAAAATAAAAAAGACTGCCCGAACAACTCAACGGTTCAAAAAAGGAAATCAAGTCGCATTGTGCCGAGACAGTAGGGGATGGAAGGCAAACGCCTCCTCTTTCCCTGGGCAAAAGAGGGGGAAAGCCCTCACTCTGGGATCGGAGGGCCCACAGGGAGGCCGATCTGATTTCAGGTGGCGCACTACTCAGCAAGGGAGGGGGTGTTACGTCCCCATCGAGACTAGGGGAAGGGACTGGGGGGAGAACACAACAAAACGCCAACCACGGTGGCGGGATGGCGCAAAGCCACGGCCCGCCCCCGAACTTGCGTGGCACCCCATAAAAACGACACCATTGGCCGCCGCAAAAAGGCGTTCGGGACAAAACGGGGAGCGAGTGGTAGCTTGCAATCGAACACATAGGGCGCGGTGGGCTGAATGGACACGAGGGGGAAAGCACACGGCGCGTGACCTGTCAACCACGTAAACGCCGAAGCTCATCGGCGGGGCTTCCGTCGGACGAAAGAGAGGAGGCAAGCAAGTTGGTGGTGTCGGCCAAGTATTACACACGTCCACTACCACGATCAACTAAATCGGCTTGGCGTAGGTCTAAAGCAAACTTCTGGAAACAAAATGACACAGTTTCAAAAAACAAAAACAGTTGTTGAAGCGGGTTGGGGAAAGCTTTTCCGGGTATGTATAAGAGGCCATAGAACTGGTTTAGATAAACTGCGGGTAGACAGGGCGCCATGGCATGCTTGGCGGGGCTCGACAAGATTATCTAACGTACACCTCTGTTTCCTGCAGTCGGGGGGTTCCAACTTCATTCGCCAGACATCCGGAATTTCATGATTGCAATGGTATGGGCGGCATCAATTCAGAGATGCTTTACAAGTGATGAGAGGACGTCTGCGGATCATTCTCAGGTTTGCTTAGAAACTCACTTAAAGGCGGAATGTGGGGTTTTGTCGCCAGGGGGGTTAAGGAGGCGCCCCGGGGGGCTGAACATGTTGCACGATTAGGGGGTGCGGACAAAGGCCAAACACCAAGGAATGAATCATCAATGGTTGCGCGGGCCCAAGCGATGGGGGCGTAATATGTGAAAAAACAACTCAAGGTCGCTGTCGGTGCGTAGTAGCTGTACAAAGCTCCTTGGCGACTGGAAACCGGCGCATGATGGAAAATATCGGTCGTCAAAAAAGACTGCCAAGGCGGTCATGACCAGGTTCTATGTCAGGAAAGCCTTGGATGGCGATTCCGATCCAAAGGGCCCATTGCACGTTACGAAGGCACTAAGAATAGGGGGAGAATGAAAAAAAGCGAATCAAACGAAACCCTGACCGAATCGAGCTAGGGTTGTCGCGAACCTGCTATTTGATGAAGGAGCCCCTAAAAGAAAAAGACCGAGGGCACGCTAACACCACTCCGGGAAAACCTACCTGCGAAAGGGGGAATTCTTCTGGGGAACTGGGATACGTAAGGGATGTGACCTACACTAAGGTGAAAAACCGGTAGGTACGATGGACCGTTTGGGAAGGGGGTCTGGATCCTGACACGAAGGGGGACCCGATAAGCACTATCCGCGGGCTGTAAAATAAAACACCGAAAACGGAACCGAACATCCTGCTGGCGGCGGAAAAAACACTTCATTGTGTTCAGTCTTGACGCCCGAGTAGGGGGGTCGTGTGAGCGGACGTTAAGCATGGGGGGGGGCTGTCATCACTGCATGTTAGGCGACCGGGGGCTACTCCTCGCCTATAAACGGGGCCTTCTCGAACCGTGACCTTCAAAAAAGGAAGGGTGGGTCACCCTTCCTTGGAGGGATTGCCGGTGTGATAAGAACCAACGCGATGCAACGCGAGGTTCGCAATTGAAAACAAGTAGGCCCAGAGAAACTGCGCTCAATCACCATGGTCCGAAGACACGAAGGGAAAGGAGGTGTGGACAAGAAGATCTCGAAGCAGACATCACCCGGCTTATGCGAAAAGACAAGGCAAGGGGAAGACGGTGACTTAAAGAACTTGTCAAGCATCGGTGCTGAAACTGTGCCGGAGTAAATCTTCGGCAGTATAAAAGGAAAATAGCACCCGCGTTGGGCGAAGGTTCTGCAGTTCTCAAAACGCGCCTGGGGAGTGAGGAGGCCGGGGCATATTGAAAAGGTTTCTGGCGGTCAATCGACACAACTCTGCGGGAGAAACTGCCCAGTCAAGCGATAGGTTCCTCTACAAGCCGGCTGTAGAAATAGAATAAGCGCACCTGCCGTGGGAGATAGTCATATGGGGGTCCTTTCCAAGCCCTCCGACGTGGGACAATTCGGGAAGTCGGCCCACAAGCTATCGGCCACCATAAGCACACGACAGCTGGCTTTGGCTGGTAAATACGGGGGGGTCCGGTTAACTGGAGATCCAGATATAGATGGGGGTCAAGTCAGTGAATCGGCCACCGATTACAAAAACCCATTTAAAATCAGCCGGGACCAGTGCGTCCAACGAATAGGAAACTCCCTCTTGATCCATGTCGCACGCTGGGAGGAAAATGAAAGAACTAAAGAATAAAGGGACCTCGGAATATGCCCCATAACGGAATCGTCAAAAAAAAAAGGGACAATCTCCGGTCGAGATCTCCAGGATAGGTTTCGATCAGGACTCCGTGTATAAAGAAAGGGTTACACGGAGGTGATTGCGAAAAAAGTACCACATAGGGCGCGTGAACCGCACACAACATACTAAAAGGATAAGGGGGGGGCGAAGATGCGATCAATGGCTGATATCCGGCGAGGAAAAGAAGACTTCCGTCCCCTGCAAAAAGAACGCCTCGGGAACCCAAGGGGGAAGCTTAGAGAGGTTCCCTGGGTAATGCGCACATCTTCGTAGTCGGCCTTGCAAAACCTGCATCAAAAGAAGCGGCCCCGAGTTCATGTCGATCCGGTTAAAGGGGGAGCGATCCCGTGCCTGTTTGGGCGGCGGAGCGTTTGGGCTCGGAGCGAGGGGTTTTCAAAGGCCCTCCGGAGCAGGCAAAGGGTTAATTGGTGAAAAAAAAAACTCCGTCGACGCGAAACGGCAGGAGCGGGAAAAGCTTCGCGAAAAATCGCGAGGCAAGAGGCTTGGAGGAGAGGGACATTCCACGCGCGACGGAAAGGCCTCATAAAGAAGGAAAAAAGCCTCCAGTGCGCAAGCCTGCTAAAGTGCTTGCAAATGTCCACTTTAAACCCACACAAGGAGCCCAAGACAGTGGGAAGAACAGAGTCATTGACAATTTTCGAGGGAGAATAGCCCACCGGAGCAAATAAAGCGCGGTGCGATACCAAAAACTCAAGGCGCAGAAAGAAACGCCATAAAAAACGTACAACGGCTCGAAGGACAGAAAACAGCCCAAAAAAAATCCTGCTTATCGTAGGAGCCCGACAGATTGCGGCGACTGACCTCAGGCCTAATGGAAATACTGAAAAGGGAATGACGGTAGCCGTAGTGCAAAAAGGAATAAACTACCGGGGGGGCTGCGACGGCAGACAGGGGCCGGGAGAAAAAGGAGAAGCCGGACATGCCCTTCCGAGAGGTCCCAAACCGGTCAGATGAAAAGAAAGGATCTTTGGATGAAGCCCCCTGAGAATCCAGGGGGGAAAAAAGGGGAAAAAAAGAGTGCCGCCTGACTCGCGATCTTGACGCACCGAACCTTAGCACCAAAGCGGCGAAAATGCTATTCGCATGTGAATAAAACCACGAGCGAGGAATCCTAAGCGTAACCGAGGAGAAGGCCAGCTCGGAGAAGGGTGGTATGCGCAGGGGAAGTGAGTCCACTGAAGAACCCCGGTCATCAAGTACACTTAAAGCGCGGAAAGGCTGGGGAAAAGTCGTCCGCGACGCAAAGCAGCACCTCACCAAGGCTGTTGTCAGAAAATTAACGCTCGCCCCAAAAAGCAAAACTTCGGGGGACCGAGGAGAATATGGTCCATATAAAAATGCAGGAGAAAAGAGGGGACTCCTACGCAAGGGGGAAACTAAGCAGGGAAACAAACTCTCGACATACAAAATCCGACATGATGATCCGCAACACTAAATCTCCAAAAAACCCTGATTAAAAGAAAGAGGGGGGAAGGGGCTGCCCTAGGAGAACGGGGCTGTTTCGTCTGCGAAAGACTGGATTCAGGAGGTAGTACGTGTTGTTTCTAAGTCTGAGGAGCAAACTTCCCTGCAGGGAGAAGCACTTTCCAAAAAGGAGGAATTGTCCCGAAGCGTTGAAGGGTTTGATAATCTCCTGAAAGGAACAGAAGGACTGTTTCTGAAGGGGCCCAGTAGGAAAGAAAAGCGAAATCGTCAGTACTAACTTCTCCGCCAAACCAGCTAGGGGGAAGCTTAAAGGGGTAGTAGAAGTACTCGAAAATACCCTCCTGCGCTACAAAAGAGAACGATCAGGTTTATGCATGCGGGCTGCAAAAACCGGCGGCTACGGCGAGAGAAGGGGGTGTGGACTGGATCCATAACTGAGAATCAATTTAAAAAGAAGGAGGGGGGGTCAAACGGGTTGCTGCCCCAACAATCGTAGTGTGCAGGTATCGCTGCTGCGGACAAAAGATAATGGGCGCTCCTAGCAAGAACGGACTACAAAAGAGTAAAGACCCCGTGGGGTCATGATATACAGCGGTCCGATAAGGGGGGGGCTGAGCCGTTTTGGGTCGGATCAGAAAACAACGGTTGGCCTGTTGCGGCCACGAGCTCATACGGTCTAACTGATCTCAAGAGGAAGGGCGCGCCAAGTGGGGGACTCTTCAGTAGCATGCTAAGCGGTGGTTTCGGTATTGTCGGGATCCTTTGGGGGGGGGGTCAAACGGAACTCTCTGCGCGCTGAAGGTTTGCTGTCTAAAAAAAAACAGGGCCGGGGACTATTAGAGAAACGAACGCATCAATTATCCGGGGGGAAAGCCCACTGAAGAGGCTCAGGGGGGGGGGCGGAAAAGGAAGGAATGAAAAAAATGGGGGCATCTTGGGCGCGGCGTGACATGGGTTCAAAGACAACCATGGGTCCGGTGGGGATGAAACGACGAACTCTGGATCGAAAAGGAGGAGGCGCTATTCGAGATTTCGTCGAGACACGAGCGAAAAAAAAACAGAATATCCAAATGTGACGGAGGATTAAGAGGAACCCAAGATCGTGCAAACAAGCCGAAATCAAAATGAGAGGGCGCTATAAGGACTCCCGGATAGGAAGGACCAGAGAGCTATGGGAACACAAACGTTGCAGGACATCGCGCTCAGAAAAAAAGAAAGGCGGAATACAAATTAGGTAACTTGTCAAAGTCCAGAGGGATTGCGCGCGGACTTTGAAGGAAAAATAATGAGGACCATGTGAGAATCTCCGGGACGATTCCTTAAGAATCTCATGCAGGGGACATCTCCTTGTCGGGGGGGTCTTCTTCAACACATTGTCCTCTAATTTCGCCGAATGGGGATTTCAACTAAAAAGATACCTAACTACCCCCTTTTGTGCGCTCCAGCGCAAATTAGATCACGACAGGCGCCGAGGAGAGTGGGCCGAAGGAAGAGGGGGGGCCAAAAAATGGATTGACCTAATGCACGCGGGAAATTACTCGGAGGGGGAAAATCCATGAGCGCAGAGGCGAGCGACAAGGGGTAAGGGAGAATCAGTCTTAACTGGGTAAAAATCTGGCCGACCTGGTCAGGAGCTAACAAAAATTAATATAGTATCTCACTTGACGGGAAGGAGGAAAGACACCGAGAAAAATGGGGGGGGTAGTTGTTGAATATATTTGTTGGGGCGGCATTAAAGTAAAGCTACCAGGGCGAGAGCAGAAATCGATAGGGAAAGAAAAAACAAGTCTAAAATTCGATCTATTGTTCACCTCCTTGAAAAGAGGTGCTATGCGATAGGATGCTGCGTGTTCTTAAAAAATCACCGGCGAGGGAAGCGGACCCATTTTCGACACATCCGCAAAAAACACGAACGAGCTGGAAAGGTGCCCTCGTCAGTTTGACGAGGACAACGAGGGGGGAAGAGAAACCCTAAATACTGCACTGGAACTATGAAGGCTCACCAAGGTCATCAACTTCGCAGCTGTCACGAAGGGGACGCGGCACAGGATGCAGGAATCCCGCCAGTCCTTTTACTCACCGAATGTTCTAGGCGATAATCATACAATGACACCCCGGGAAAATGGGTGGTAAAAGGGGAAAAATCATGCTGCAGTTTCAGGCGTCGAAATCAATTTCAAGGGGAAAAAGTGTCGCGTCCGACATAACACCGCAATCCAGCCCAGAGGGGGAAAACAATATTAAGTACTTGCAAAGGAGAACGTAAGCAGTATAGGCGAGAAAGCTTTTAGGGTTCACACAGAGTAGGGTGGGACCTTACAAGGTGGGGAGAAGTCGGATCTGTAAGAGAAGCAAAAGATCCGACGGGGCCGATCGAAAACATGCAGGTGCGAAGGGAAAGCAGGCGCGGTAGGGTTCCGGATAAGAGGGGAATGTCCAGCGAAGACTGCTTCTCGGGGGTAAAGATTTAGCGGGGCAGGGTGCCGACAATAATCGCGAGGGGCGACGGTGGCAACCTGGTCTTGGGGGAAAAAAAAAAAAAAAGACGGTGGGAATGACTATTCCTCCAGCCAGTCAAGAGGACCTTCTCGGGGGCGCTTCGAACTGGAGGGGAGAGATGGAGTAGACATTAAAGGAGAAGAAAAAATAAGATAGCGGAGAGACCAAAGATCCTAGCGAAAATACTTTCATGGTTATCGATTTTAGGAAGCCGAATGGCGAAATAACAGATAGCCGGCACAGCAATAGGCCAAGAGGGGGAGCGGCTGTAAAAGAAAAAACCGAGACGAACAAAGAAGACAAAGAAAACCCGCATGTGACTTCCATGGGGGTTTGGGGGAAAAAAAAGTCATTTCCTCCAAAAAGGGCTAAAAAGGCATTCCGGAACCGCCGAGAAGGGAAAGTTCGAAAAGAAGGAAAAGAAAGCAGGGTAGAGTGGTAGTGAAAATCATAATCCGACCAAGTTTCCCACGAAAACCAAAAAGGAAGACAAAGGTGATGGCAACAAGGGGGTGCACGAATCCAAACACCCATCGCCACTCTATAAGAAACTAGGAACACCAAGCAGGCCTGGAGCAGTCAAGTGATGAAAAATTCGAAAGGAGGGGGAAAGAAGAGGCCCCAGACCAAACGTTGAAGGCACAGGCGGACATGGACGAGGCCCATCGGCCATAGGGGAAGAAAGAAACATTCCATGAAAAGGAGCGAACGCCTCCTGGACGCCCTATACTCGGCTTCGGAAGAAGCGGAGCAAGAGGAAAAAGGAATGCTTATGTCCCAGCATTGAGATAACTGTTGGCAATAAGAACGAACCAAGAAAAAGGAGCAGGATTGCACCCCTAGCAGCAAAAAACATGTTGGACGTTGAGGGAGGGACACCGGGGTGACTTGGGTGGAGAATCATAGAAAGGGAAGAGGGAATTGATTAATACGTGATGAAAACGTAGCCGAGCCCTACGCGAGGGGGGGAAACGGCCTCGCGCGATGAAAACGTTAAAGGGTACGTCAAAGTCGTGGATGAGTGATTATCCTTTGCAAACTTAAAAATAAAAATGCTCCCTCTGAGTGATGCATAAAGTAAGATCTCCAGACAACTTTCCGTTGGAGTACACAGAAAAACTGTTCGGAGGCCCACAAAGGGGTCGTCAAGAGAGGGTTGTACCATCATGGGACGCGTTCTTTCCAGTGCTTGGGAGTAGGCCAAAGGAAGACAAAAGGTGGCGTTGGTTGTGGAAACTCTCTAAAAGGGGGAAAAGAAAAAAGAGTTGTGACCCTGGCACGCAGTGCACTTAGGCGTACAAACAGCTCCGCGTAGAACTAAGGGGGTAATCAAAAAAGCCAAGAAATCGCGGCCAAAATGGAGCAAGTGGAAATCAACGGGAGTGAAAAATAAGTCACAGAGAGGGACAAATGCTGCGGGTGCGCGGCTTAAAAAGGGGGGGGCCGCGAACCTGGGCGTTCGGGCGTGGCACGATGCGAGAGGAAAGGGGGCTAGTTCATGGAGGGGGGAGGGGGTCACCGGGAGTTACGTAAAGGAGACAAGAACACACAAGAGGGAAAAAAAATGTCCTGGCTGCTAGGCTACATCGCAGGCCAAGGCTCCTTCCGGTGGGCATATGGGAAATCTCATAAAAGAGGGGACCGAGCTCATGGACAAGGCGATGAAGGGGGGGGGGAAAGAAGGAGGTGAAAGAAAAGAAAAAGAAGAGAACGCGCCATTCCGAAAGTAACTAATCGAAAGTCTCAACAACGAGGAGGGACAGAGGGTGGCGGCCTTAACGTTTCTCGAAAAACAAGAGGCGGAACGAGGTGGAGTCTGGCAGCATGAAGGGAAAAGAGCGTGCCTTGGTCCATTAGCTCGAGGCCCAGTTACTTATTCAGGCACGGGGGGGAACGACGGCCGACGGCGAAAGGAAAGGACGTAGTCCGTACTCTGCACATATGGGGGGGAAGCGGGCAAGTCGGTGGTGGGTCAGGAAATGTAACCTCAGGAAAGGCCAGCATGCCGGGAACAGACTAAATCTACATGTCAGCCGCCTCATCCACCTCAAAGAAAAAGCTCTCAATCCACAAGAAAAGACGCGCAAAAAAAAGGTGTCCAGTCAAAGGGGAGGCAGTTGCAACTCCTTCGTTCAAAGCAAGAGGCCGGCGAGGACTGCAGGGGGCGGGGGGAAAGGAGGAAAAACCTGAGGAGTCCCTGGTCGTAGGCAACTAGGAATTGCACGTAGGCCGGTGAAAAGGGAAACGACAATAAGTGATGATTGACTTAACGTGGCTCATAAATACAACCCGAACGGTTAGCAGGATCAGCCGGACAAGCCGGAAACCAAGAAAGTGGGCAAAACCACATCCGATGACAACAGACCAGGGCCCAAGGGAAATGCGTTTTAGGGGGTCCGAAAAAAAAAAAGGGGCCACTGCAGCGAGGCGCGGGGTAGTTCCACACTAGGAATAATCGTGGTGGCCTTCTCTGGTCTAAAACGGCACAAATGTGCTACATCTGGGTTCTCCCCACCGATCAACTGGCGACAGTCAGCGCGAGGATAAGCCGCGCGGGTCGCTCTGCATTCGGCGAGGTCAACAGTGAGGGGGGGAGAAAAGGGAAAAGATCATTGCTTTCCTGAAATGGGGCTACCCAAAGAAAAAAAACTGCGAACGCAAAAAAGCAAACATGAATAACCGTCAATAAAAAATTGGTGAAAAGGTTAGGGGACACTTCTGTCTGGTCTCGCAAATAGAGTTTCTTAATCCTGCGGATACAGAGAAGGAGGGAAGGTGCCGGTTTTGCTCTCGGAAAAGGCTTTTTCGTGCGTCAACCGGAGCCTGCCGGCAGGGGGGGCACCATGCACTAACAAAGAATGGACATGTGTACCTGGTACTGTGGGGGGGGAGATTCATGCAATGCCAGTTCCGGGAGGGTTAAATTGGGGACGGGGCAGCACTAGGAAAAATTTCAACGAGTGTATCAAGTGGGTAGGCCAGTAACCGGCGTTTTCAACAGCGGGGTTTGGGGCCGCGCTTCGTTCGGGGTGTGGACAGGATTCACAGGCCAAAGGGGGGGGCCATCAACGATCCTTCGAAGATTGTGGTTCCGGCGCTAATCGATGGGTGCAGGTGACAATGACTCTCGGCGCGTGACGGAAAAAGAGTAGCCCGTCACCTGTATTGGTTGACCACGGGGGGGAACGAAAGGGGCAGGGGCGGTATCGGGAGGAAGGAGAAGGGAGGGGGAGGAGGGGAAGACAGTTTCTATGCATGAAGCAAGGGCGGCCAACAGAGAATCTGGCCATATTGGGACATGGCAGGGAAAACTGCGGAAAAGGGGGCAGATATCTATTAAAAACCCTGACTTTGGCCAAAAGCAGAGTATAGGGGGGGGTTGCGTTGGGAGGCAAGTCTCCCTACAGCATAGTTTGCAAAAGCTCGCACTCAAAATCAGAAAAAAAAAGCCAAATCTGCGCCCGTTTCCTGCCGGCAGGAGGATACCTAGGGGGGGGGAACGGGTCACCGTGGAGGGTGAACTACACAAAGGGGGGGGGGGGACAAGAAAGGTCACCGAAAGGTGGCAAGGGTTGGGGATGGTATACAAGAAAAACTGTAAAGCAGCCGAGGACGGGTCGAAAGGAAAACGCTCTTAAGGAACCGAAGCTGACTGGAGGTGACGACACGCATTGCGAAAAAACTGCCGCCAGTAAGGGGCGAGCTTACAGCTGGCATGACTCGAAGGCTGATCCTGCTGGGGAGGGGGCTTCGCAGAGGGGGGACTAAGAACCTTTCATTGACTCAAATAAAATACCTTTAGAAGTCGGGGTCAGAAACAAACTTAATCAGGTTTAAAACCCTGCTCGGGATGGAAGTGGCAGGGGGAAGGGAGGCAAGAAGGAGGAAAGCGGCAACTCTCTGTAGGCAAATTTAAAAAGAGGTCGGACGCCGCCCGGCAAACTGCAAGACAATCCAGGTTTGGGGAGAAGGACACATCTGGACGGCGGGTCCCCTGCAATCGAGCCGAGAACATCGCCAACCGGGGAGGTGGAGGAACAAAAGGGGTAAGGAAATATGACGAGGGTTGCTCGAGGCACCTTGTGAAGGAGAGGGAGTTACTTGGGGGAGGGGGTTCAAATTCATGCCATCGTTGCATTAGACACGTCCGGTAGAAAACATTTGGAGGGAAAAAAAATGGACCAATCGCGCCGTCGTGAGCGGGGGGGGAGTGGGCCCCATGGGACCAGAGGGGGTCGGAGGATCAGGGCGCGAAAAAATACAATAACTCTAACGAAGCGGTCAAAGAGAGGCAGTGCAAACTTGGACCAAAAAATAACAACCTGCCAAGGAACGGGGGGAGATGTCAGCATGTGAAAGGTAGAACTCCCAAAAGGCCTTCTAATGCTGTCTCCAACCTATGATGCGACGGAAAATACAGAGTACAGAGATGCGGGGCGGGCAGAGGGGGGACTGGTACAAAAAAAGGCAATCAAATAGGGGTCATAGAAATGCTCAGTAATTCGAAAATCCATCGTATCGGAAAGGCGTACACACGACAGAGGGGGAAGCTCTGAAATGGAAAGGCACGAAAGTAAATCGACAGGACAAAACTACTCACTGAGACCCAAGAGTAGCCGGCCAATTCGCCGGGGAGAGTAATGAGAAAGGGCATTTCGGAGACGAACTCCGGGGGGGGGGGGGGAGAGATGTTCAAGGGGCTATTCTGGTGAGGTCAATCACAGGGAAAAAAAGGTCGCGGAATCGTGCTGGTGAAAAAGAAACGCACGCAAACGGGGAAAAAAGCCAGAGAGAAGAGTAGAAAAAAAGTCATCATTCAGATCCCGCTAGCAGCCGAATTCGTGATCCTGCAAGGAGCACAGTCCCAAGGGCACTTGTGGGGACACGTCTAAAGTAATGTACAGAGTGGAAGGGAGAACGCAATCGAGTCGAGCGCCAGGGATCAAGGGTGTCAAACAATACACAATCAAAAGACAAGCACACGAGTTCATGGGGAGGTCAGGGATGCCGGGGAATGAAGCGTGAAGCCTCGAATGGGGTGGGGGGGCTGCTTCGGCGGTGGCAAAGAGCGAGTTGTTCCTCGGCAAGAAGACGTGGGAAAAGGCAGCCCGGTGGTTTGGCCACAATAGACTGTTCTACTCAGGGCAAAAGAGAACGACGGAGGTCCGATCAAAAGGAAAGGCTTCAACTTTGAATAGCCACGAAATTCTCTGTCTAGGGGAACCTGCCGCCTAGTGCAAAGTGGGACCGGGAGGGGAAAAGGGAACCTGGAGCCGCAAAAAAAAACTTAGAGATCCTATAGCCCGGGGTGGCGGCAAAGGGGAGGGAACGGGGAGAAGAAAAAGATTGTCGAGAACCCTCCCTCTATAATCGGTCAAGCGAATGTGCAAGGCGGGAGAAAAACAGCAAACAAAAGGGCGCAAGGCTTTTCAATAAACGTCAACGGCTCGAAAAGTACAAAAATCCAGATCCTGGATTCGTTACTGAGTAGCCCAGATTTTAAGGCAAAAAAGCATTCTAAAAAAACGCCCTGAGCCGAGACGAGTCGGGAACAGAAAGGAATGAGACAAAACCAGGGTGGCGTCTCAAATGAAAAGGGGCAATACAGGTGAAGCTACTCACCGCTCAATGAGCGAACACTGTCGCCGTCGGGGGTTACAACTGGGTACTACTGATACCAAGAAGGTCTGAATGTACCCGTGCGGATGACGCGAAAACAGGAGAAACTTAACACAAAAGATATAATTGAACGACGATCTTTCGGTGAAAAAGAAAAAGTATATCCATCACCATACGGCGTGCCTGCAGGAACCTATGGAAAAGGAACCAACATCATGGTCGGACAATATTAGGGAGAAGGCATGTCAGGACAAAACTCGTTCGCGTGTTACAGGAGGGAAGCGGTGTTTGCCGGGGGGAAGACAAAAAAACCCGGCAGAGAGCCGACCCAAACTGAAAGTCGATTTTCTTGTTATCCGTGAGTCAGCTAGCCTCGCGCTCCGGCGGGAAACAGCCTCGATGGCGTTTTGGGACAGACGTCATCGCAAAACAACGCGGAGAAAGTGCAATCTTGCGGCAAAAGGGGGAAAAATGAAGGAAGAGGGGGGTCCTCGCGCGACGGCAAGCGGGACAGCAACCTTCAGGCAAACGCAGGTGAGATCACGGCATCACCATTC
>Ga0179593_1691978_pt1 | contig 31245 bp, 51 predicted proteins | sample CZODoug2_1_08_16_FD_185931 | JGI IMG/M metagenome (GOLD analysis project Ga0179593, IMG submission 185931) | Vadose zone soil fungal communities from Angelo Coast Range Reserve, California, USA - CZODoug2_1_08_16fungal (PacBio error correction) | ecosystem: Environmental > Terrestrial > Soil >...
AATCTCAGGGAAAGAAAAGGCAAGTCCTTTTAACCCGCAGGGAGTTCTCTGCTACACATTTGCGGCACACGGGGGGGAAACCCGAGCCAACCTGGGTTTCGCAAAAAAGGGAGAGCGCCGGCTCTTGGGGGAGACTATTTGCACACTAAATATGTCGGCCACGGGGCCACTGTAAGGGAACGAAAGAAGGAGGGGGAAAACGGGCACTCATCAAAGACAAAGGAAGCCGGGCGGCCGAAGGACGTGTCAAGTATTACCGCCCCCCGAAACAAGGGAAGTGTAGTGCCGAGGGGAAAAAAACTGAAGAAAAGAAAAAAATTTGCCCATTTGCACAGGGGAACAGTATCAAAATCTTAATCAGTCGTGAAGAAAAAGACAAGCCTTTACCATTTGCGGGGGGGGGAAAAAAAAAAGAGAAAACGGCGTCCTAGTTGGGTCAAGAAAAAAAACAGGCCAGAAAAGGACACGAAAAAACCCGGAGACAAACACCCCAGATAATAACCAAAAGGAAAAACAACACAGCAGCCACCTATTTCGACCGGGGAAAAAGAAATTTGCGAGAAAAATCAGAAGATAAATATACCTGTTTATACCTGGGAGCTAGCCATTAGAAAAAAAAAAAGACCGAATTTGGGCACAATAATTGGGGGGGGGGAGGGGGAGAAAACTTCCTTTTTGAGCATATTATAGGGAAAGAAAAGGGGGGAAGAAATTCCTTCAATCACCTGTAGTACCCGAATCCAGATGTGAAGAGGCGCCACCTGAAAAAATTGTCACTCAGTACGGACCCCCACAGGAGGGGGGGGGAAAAAAAAAAAGGGAAAGATCGGAAAAAAAAAAGCCAGCTCAAATTCTTAGGAAAGGTATCATGAACACAACGATAGAGGTGAAGAAAGAAAAGGGTGGAGGAGAAAAAGAACAGGCATGCGACTGAACATCGAGAGGAAATGAAGAGAAGAGACAAAGGAAAAAGAAAAAAACAAAAACTTCCGTTTTCAAAAAGAAAGGGGGTGGATCTATGGGAAATGAAAACCAAGAGAGGAAAACCAAAAAGGAATTGAAAACAGAACACAGGGGGGAGGGGCCAAACTAATCCCGAACGAAAGAGGACAAATTAGTGTTTAAATCAAGGAAAAGAGTAAGAATCCGAAAAAAGCATATTGCACCTTTTAAATTCAAAGAAAAACGCTAACACGTTCCGGTACACAAACAAGAAAATGTGGTGGGAGGAAATTCACACCTCCACAAAGGGAAAGAACACAATCTCGTCCGTTGAAAAGCCGGGGGAGGGGGGGGAAAACAGAAGACCAGGTGAGAAAAAAGAAAAGAAGCATGAAGATACCGACCCGGAAGGAGTGGGTCTATTATGTACAGCCGGCAGTTAGTATCTCTGTTCCGGGAAACGAAAGTGCAAGACAGGGAGAAAAAGTAACGAAAGACAGGACCGGAAATGGGTGTATCGTTCCTAACATTTCTAAAAAAGCGGAGGCAAGAAGACGGGTATGAGGGGGGAATATAAAATAACGCGTATACATTTGAAAAAAAAGGGGTTAAGAGTGAAAGAAAAAGAAAAAAGGGGAAGCCAGGGGGGATGAGTGAAATCTTCGGAAACAAGACGACTGAAGGTGGGGGTTGGTCAGGGGGGGGAAAAAAGAAAGGGAAAAAAAAACAAAGAACGTTATGATTGCAAAGAAAAAAGAAAAAAGAGTGGCAGAAAAAAAAAGTCAAAGCAGGGGAAAAAAAGGCTCGGGAGCGGATCTAAACACTAGGAAGGAATGGAGGAATCAAATAAAAGGGTGAGTAGGGGTATACAGGCTGATTAAAAGATGCCACTAACAAAAAAGGAACACTGTGAGTACGATTATGTAAGGAAGGAGGAAGGCACAATCGGTAACTAAAAAGAAAGACATAACAGCGAATCGTCAAAGGAGCGTAGGCATAAAACATAAAGAAGAAACACAAGAAACGCGAAAGCTAAAATAGGGAAATGTTGTCGGAAAAGCTCGGGTAAATGTACCTCCAGGGAAGAAAAGGGAAAAATGGAGTTCGGAAAAAAAAAATGAGAGGGGGGAGTCAACACAAAAGTCCAAGGACATGATAAAGCTACGGGGAAGTGGTACTGGAGGCTGAGAAGAAGGAAAAATAAAAGAGGACAAACTCAAACAAAGGATAACGGGCAAACGGGCCAAAAAAGGATACGGCACAACCTTGAAAAGGAGAACGTTGACACTTCAGAGAGGCAACGGGGGGGGTAGTAACCCTAAAGGGGGCCGAGTACCCAAGCCCGGTCTTTTTTGAACCCTCAATAAAGGACAGATAGAAAGGGCAGTGGGGAAAAGGAGAGAAAAAGAAAAAAAAGAGGGGACAGCAAGAGAGGGGGGAAGGGGTGATTAATGTCGTGACAAGAAGACAACAACAAGTGTAGAGTTCACCATCGGGGGGACAAAAGAAATACCGAAAAGAGAAAAAGGGCAGGGAAAAAGATCGGAAGGGGGGGGGGAACGGTTTATTACACGGGAACCCTCGGCCTGTTGTACAGAGGGGGCAGGGGTGACGTTTTGAAAAAAAAAAAAAGAAACAAAAGGGGGTGGGAGTCACAGTCCTAAAGATAATAAAAATGCCCCGTGACTAAAGAGAGTAAAAAGACTTCATGGGTTCTGCCGCACGCGACAAAAAACTGTACAATGGTTTAAAAAAGGATCCACGTGAGCGGGAGGGGGGGGAGAGTAGAACACAACGTTGAAGGGTGAGGAATCAAACCTCTCCGAGTTAGGGGGATTGTTACTTGGGGGGGGGACAAGTGAAAAAAAAGGGAAAAACGAAAAAAAGTGTCAAGGGGGGGGAAAGGGCGTAACTAATTCCCGCCTAGGAGTCAAAAGTTCTCCGTCTGGCCAGTCAGGTTGGGAAAGAAAAGGGAAATCGGTGGGTTAGGAAAAAAAGATGGAGCGGAAGGGAGGGCAAGAACCGGTGCCATGGCGTTGTGTAAGACCAGTCCAGCTGAGTCAAAGCTGTGCGAAAAGACAACCCGGACCAGGGGTAGAAGAAGGGCGAACGAGTGTGCCAGGGGAAAAAGGGGGGGAAGGGGGGGCTGCCATTGGCCCAAATCGAACCGCAACACACCTTTTGTGGACAAAAAAGCGAAGAAGAGAAACTTCTGAAGAAGTGGGGGTATCAAAAAAAAAAAAAGGGGAAGGACAAACTCTAACGCCCCGAATCTCAAAAAAAATACTACCAACGGTTTTGCATACAGAAGAAGGAACAGTCGAAAAGCCCGGGAAGGGAAAAAAAAGAAAGAAAAGCCCTGACTTCATCATGAAAAAGGGGTTCATGAACCACAATCTGAGTGGAAACCCGGGCTCAGTTGAGGCGCCATATTTTGAGGTCGAAAAAAGGGAAGGGGGGGAAAAAAGGGAGAAAAGACCCCCGCAAACTCAAGCATTGAAAAGGGGGAAGGATACTAATTCCCTGCAATTTCAATAAAACAACCAACAAACTTATGTGAGGAGGAGAACACCCTGGTCCCAATGAGGAATAAGGGGGGGAGGAAGTAGTCACATGCTTGAGTTGGGGGGGGAAGGGGAAAGACGGGTGAAAATAACATCAAATGGTCGAACGTAACGTTCCACGTCTCACTCCACCAGTACGGAAAAAAAAGGGGAAAAATGAATGATACAGTGCGAAGGAAAAGGAAAAAAATACGGCCGGTTCCCGGAAGAAAAGAAATGGCCGTTCGTCCTGACAAAGGAAAAGGAGCGGGGGACACACGCAACCTGGTTGTGAGGAGGGGGTTATATGCGAACAAATACTATCCCCTGACAAGGAAAGTGGGGGTGGACAAGGGGGGGGAAAGATTGCCCGTCAAGGAAAGGGGAGAACAGCCAAAAAAAAAAAAAGTCGTGGGGGGGCAAAAAATCGAGGATTGGGTCCCCCGTTTAGCAGCCAGACGAGTTCTAAAAAAGAGGCACAGTAACACGCCGGAAAGGGAAGGGAGGGAAAGTTGGAAAGGAGGAAGGAAGCTAGCCACCCGAAGGAAAGAGGTTGTATAAATCGTTGTGCAACAGGGAAGTCATGAAGGAAGGGAAGGTCCGGCACACACGGAAAAAAGGGAAAAACATGGTTGTCACTGGTGTCTAGAAGAAACAACTAAACACTCGCCAACTCCACCAAATTGCAGGAGAGAAGAGGGGACCAAAATGAAAAAAAGAGGGAGGGAAGGGAAAAAAAGGGAGAGAACAATATTGGTGTCTGCGAAAACGGGACCTTGAAGTGTTAAACATTAAGAGTGAGGGTAAGAGACAAGGAAGCTGAAATAGGAAAGGGGGAAAAAATGGCAGAGTCAAGAAGGGGGGGGGGGGGGGGAACACAAGGTCACGATAAACGGCACAGGTACCGGGGTGCAACTACACTGGGGGGGGGGAGGGACTATTGGGGAGGAGGGAGAAAAACACGAAAGCGTTTCCCACACGGGAGGAAAAAGAATGTGAGTTCCCCTTCCTGGCGGCGATAGGAAGCAGGAAATGCGAGAGGGGGGAAAAAAAAAGAAAAAATAGATGTGTCCAATTCAGGAAGGGAGTGACCTTCCCCAATAAGTGCGTGGCGTTAATTCCTTTTCCCACTGAACCAAAAGGGGGGAACACCAAAAAGAAGAAAAAGGGGGAAAAAAAGAAGGGATAGTCTGTATACTATTCCAGGGACCAGGGCCCATCCTTCATCACCAGCCTACAAGAAAGCACCCCAGTAGCAAGGGGGGGGGGCCGAGTGAGGGGAAAAGGGAGTGCATGGCGGCAAAGGCAGGGGGCCCTGTTCTCCAGACACGGGTAAAGGGGTAGATTATCACGGGGGAGGGGAGGTTTTTGGAAAAAAAGATAGCGCCGAATTGAGCCCACAGCACCCTCTCTGTCCAAGATGGGGGACTTCCAAAGGTAGACTAACGAAGTAAGAAGAAAGGAACTGAACCCCGTATCTTTGGAAAAAAATTCGAGAGGACGTCAAGAGAAAGGGGGGAGGGAGAAGAAAGGGCCGGGATGAAATCTGGGAAGAAGGGGAGTTACGTTTCCCGAGGCAAAAGGATTCCACCTATTCGGAAGAGGGGGGGGGGGAAAGAGGAGGGCTTCCCGTCAAAAAATAAAGGGTGGGACTGAGGGGAAAAGGGGGGGGGGGGGCTACCGCATCACCGAGTAGGCGGAAAAGCGATCAACCAGCTGGAGTCCGAACCCGGTCACAAGGGGAGTCAGCCTCCCTCAACGGGGAAAAAAGTTCGTTGTCATGGCATATGCCTGGTGCCCGAAAGGGATTGTTCGGGGGGGAAAAGATTAAAAACCGGTGTTTGGGAAAGGGTAGGTGGGTAAAAATGCCGACTGTAAAGTGAAAAATTTCATAAACATCCCAACGTCACCAGGAGAGACAACTCAGCGGACGCAGGGGGAAGAAGGCCCAAAAACACATCCACATGCAATTGACGCTTTTTACAAACATACAATAAAAAGGGGAAAAAAAGGGAGGAGAAAAGGTGGGAATCTCAATCCGGCAACCTTTACGGGCGACAAAGTCCTGGCGGAAAGGTAAACGGGAGAGATTTTGACCAGCAGAATGGGAGAATACAGGAGGGGTGTGGACCAGAAGGGAAGCATGCCTTTCGTACAAAAAAAAAAGGCGGTAGGTCTGTTCTTGAAACCGTCACATAAGAAATGCCGATACGTTGAAGGGGAAGAGTGGGAACAGTGGGACACATGGAGAAGGGGAAGAAAAAGATGGGGAATGGTGTGTAGGGAAAAAAATAAATAACAAAGAACTAAAATCAAATAAGAAAGTCCACGCAAGTCGAAAAAAAAAAGACAAGATGTAGGAAAAAGAGGACAGTGCCGAAGATTGACAAAAAAAGGGGAAAGGATGGGGGGAGAGGATCGCGACAGGATAAATTTAAAAAGCTTTTTGACCGAGCAAAACAAAGAGCACAGGGACCATCCCTTAGAGACAAGAGGGGCTGGAGGAGTGTGGGGGAGGGGAAAAGTTGTTTTAGACAGGAGCAAAAAAAGGAAATATTAGAATATATTGACCGAAAAGAAATATGAAGAGGCATCTGATGAAAAAAGGTATATTTATGACAGGAAGGTGCCCGAGGGAACGAAAATGATCGCGAAACCACATCCGACAAAAAAAGGAGAATTGAGTGGGAAAATTAAAAGGATAGGAGGGACCCCACAAAAGGGGGGGGGAGGGGGAGACCAAACCTTAGATCAATCAATCTAAGGCCCATGTCCAGGTCAAAGGGGAAGGGGAGGGTGGGGAGGTCAAGTCCTGGGAGCCTCGGGTGAAGATAAAAAGGAGATAAAGAAAAAGGACCCAAAAAGGGGGGGTGGGCCGTGTGGGGGGCAAAAAAAGACAACAGGACTGGATGGGAAGTCTACACGGAAAAAAAATGACTGCGAGGGCAGAGCCCACAACTTTATAATCTCCGAGCAAAGAAAGAGAAAAAAAGAGGAGGGAGGAAGGTGTCGGAAGACAAGGGACAAAGGGGGAGTTCGAGGCAAACTTCCTGACCTGGAGAAACGAAAGCCACAATGAGAAAGACCGCACGCCGTAAAAAAAGGGAAACGGCAAACACAATAATCTCGGAGGGGGGGGTGGGTCTCTGCAAAGAGCATAAATGATAAATCTTGAGAAAGTAGTGATATTCCAAAAAAGGGAAAGAGTCAAGAAAAGCGCTAAAAATTCAAAAAAAGACAGGAACCATACTCTCTGCTAAAAATTACTCACCCGGCAGAGACGAGGGGAAAGACATCATGGCACAAAAGTGGGAAGAACAGACACCAGCTGAGAAAAATGATGATCACAATAAAACAACTCACATCACGGGGACATTACAGTAGTAAAATAAGAAAAAAAGATGAGGAGCACGTCAATTGCCGGGAAAGAAGTAAGGGGCGCTATGAGAGGGACTATAGCCAGGAAGAGGAAAAAAACCAATATCAGGGAAACCCAAGGGTAGTACCTAGCAAATATTTCTGTATGGGAGGGGGGGAAAGAAAAGAATCTCAGGTGGGAGAAGGACTACGTTCCCCAAAAAAAAGAGGCGGACAGAGCGGAGCTAACCTGTAAAAAAAAAATAAGGGAGGATCTTTCGAAGAATTTCAGGTCCTTTTGGGGAAGAGAAGACACAGGCACCTGAAAGGGAGGGGGGAAAAAAGGGGGGAAAGTGAGGCCTCATAAAGGGGAAAAAAAAATTTAACGTCCAAGTAGAAAACAGGAGTAACTGTTCAGCTTGTCCGCCCGGAAACAAGGGAAGAAGGCATAGCCCTTTGTTGAGGAAAAAAAGAATGTGGGGGTTGGTGGGAGGGGGAAAAAACCCCGAAAGGCTAAACCGCTCAGGGCCCGAATAAACATTAACCCAACTGTGGGGACAGGGGACAAACTGGTGAGGAAAAAGGGAGGCAGAAGTATTGGGGGGGGGAGGGGGGAAAAGGAGGTTGAGGAGAAAACTGTCCGAAAAGGGGGGAGAATTACGCGACGCCCAACTCCCAGGAAGCCGCGCAAAAATAACCTTCAGCCCCCTTTCATAAAGGCATAGGAGGGGAAAGGCCCTCCAAGAAGAAGGACACAATAACTGAAAGAAAATCGCAAAAGCGCAAAAGCATCCACCCGAGGAAAAAAAAAGATGGTGGACATTTCTTCGTGACACAGTAAGACAGCATATGCGAAAAAAAACCCACAGGTTAAAGGGGGGCCGTCCGACAAAAACAATCAAAGAAAAACACAAACCCTCAAAATGACCGAAGCAGAAAAAAAGGAAAGATGCGTTGATCTAGTGGCAAAGGGAGGAAGGGGTACGAAAAAAGGGAGGAAAGCAATGGGCCCGCCTACGGAAAAAGTGTTGTTACTGAAAGGCCATAACGCCGAGGGGAGGCCCGGGTGGACCGTCCGAAGGAGAAAAAACAGAAAAAAGTCGGTGAAGTACGTGAAGAAGAAGAGAGGTGACACAATAAACTCGAAGTCCGTTTGGGTCTCTTGGAAACTTACCCTCTTTCGCCAACGGAGAATAAAATAAAAGGTACCTCACTTGTCCGGGTGGGGAGGGGGGGGAAAAAAAAGTGAAGTCATAAAAATATAGGGAAAGTGGCGCGCTCATCCAGACGGAAATAAACGACATCCGTCATCCCTGTGACATTTGTGGAGGGAAGGAGAGAACCTAAAGAAGGGATCGAGAAACGGAGGGGAAAAAGGAAAACCTGCCACCGGTTTTGAGGAAGGGGGGGCAACAAATAATGTGGGGGGTGTGGGGTGTTGTGGGGGTTTTTCTCTTCTACAACGACAGGAAAGAAACAGGGGATGATGAAAACGGTGACGGAAAAAAGGACCATGGGGCCTGTCAAATAAAGTGGAAAGAAAGGGCCCTGAAGCAACCATTACCAATTGGGAATCACTGAAAACCCTTTCAACCCCCCCTAACAATCAAGTAAAGGGAAGAGGAGGGGCTTCCCCGCGAAAAAAAGAAGAAGAAAAAAATCTCGAAAGCAGAAATGGACACCATCCCAGGGGGAGGAGGGAAGAAAGTCCCAGGCATGTCCCCCAGAAAAAGGCAGAGAATAACGAATTGGGGTAGGTGGTACTATAGGGGTACACGTCCCAAAGGGACGGCACGCTTGCGAAAAAAAGGGTAGCAACAACACAACTACTTGAAAAAGAATGGACTGAGAAACGGGGAGCTAAAGAAATGATGCCAGCGAAAAGAAAGAAAGTGTTTCACGAAACACAGAAAGGGGGACAAAAAATCACGGGCAAAAGAAAAAAAGGGACGGGGAAAGAAAGACGGCCGTCGCTGCCGACTAGGGGGTGAAGTCCTCACTGACGTCCTTTCGTGGTGACCGGGAAAAAAAAAAAAACCGTTCATGGGGGGAAAAAGGGGAAAGGAAATCACGAAAGGACATATCATGGGAAAAGGGGGGGGGGAAAAAGGAATTCGGGGACAGCGTGGTTACAAAAGAAATCAGGAATCTATCGAGCCGCAGAAGAGTGCCGCCAGAAGGAAAAAGTCGCAATGGCGTTTGGGGAAAAGGGGGGGAAAAACCAGACCAGCCCATACTGACCGTGATGAGGGGTGATCCAGTAAGCAACCGTATATACATCCCGGGTATGGAGGAGTGAAAGGGGGAGATTAAGTTTGAAAATCCGTTATAATTAAGAGGACAGACGCTTCCCCCGCAACAAGGGACCAAAGGGAAAAAACCACTATCGCCGGCGGGAACGGCAAACCTGTATTTTGTCAGAAATAACCTCGGAAGCAAGAAAGAGGATGTGGGGTCGTGTCCTGGAGGGGCACTCTGTCGGAGCCCAAAAGAGAAAAAAAGGGTACAGGAAGTGGGACGAAAAAAAGGGAAAAAAAATCAAGGGGAGGCACACGCCCCCCAAACGAAACGGGCAGCTGTGTCGTTCCCTCAGGGGGTTCTTCAAAGCGAAAAAAAAAAAAAAAGGGACGCGAAACCGTCCCGAGGGGGGGGACAGGGGGGGCCCTCAAAGATCGTCTGGGAAAAACCAGTAAAAAAATGTAGCAACGGCCAAAGAAGGAGCAAAGTTCGTTGAAAAAAAGGGAAAAGGGGGGCAATTGCCCCATTTGGGGAGAAACTTGCAATACGGTACAACACAGGTTGGGTGGGACCAAAAAGGAGGGAGGAAAACACACCGTTCGGAAACAGAAAAAAAGGCCTTCCCTCCTAATCTGAAAAAACAAAGCTTGCAGGAAAAGAGAAGGAAAAAACGTGTGTCGACCCATAAGAAAAGAAAAAAGAAAAAGGAAACAATCACGGTAATGGGGGGAAAAGCTAGACAGGAGTTAGTCCTAACATTACCGTCGGAAAACGAGGGAAACAGGACTTAGTGACGGGGAAGAAAACCTGCAGGGGGGAGGGAATATCACAATAGGGGGAAAAAAGGTCGGAGGTACAACACACGGGAGAAAAGGAAAAACAGAACACCCAAAAAACAAGCAAAAAAGAAGCAAAGAAACAAATGCAAATATGGACAAAGGGAGAAGAAGACACACACGTAATGTAGGAGGAGTATGACACCAGGTGACCACATTAGTGAGAGCGGCAGGAAGAGTGGTTGGGTGGGGCAGGGGGAAGAAAAAGAAAAGAACTCGAAAATAAAAATAAAGCTACCACGAGAACAGTGGAAGCAGATTTTTGTCATCACGTCCCAAAGGGAAGGAAAGAAGAATGATCAGGGCTAGAAACACAGCTTGTCCATGGGAAATGGCGCTGGACTACAGTCGTCACACCATTCCTTGACGGAAGAAAAAAAAAATCAGGGGAAACAACACGCTGTGTCGGGGGGGGCGTGAGTTTGCCGAACGGGGGGGGGAAAAAATGTGTTTTTGTATTGTGGGCCCGACCAGTGGGAGGAAAAAGATCAGGGACGAAAGGGGGAGAAGAAAAAGGCACAACCGAGAAAGGACGGTGGGTGTAGCCGCCCAGAGCCGGGCCTGACAAAACACATGGTCCGGGGGGGGAGAGAGGGAGTGAATAGGCAAAGGTAAAAAAAAAAAAGGACCCGGGGAAGAAGGGAAAAGTTTTTGATCACACGTTGTTAAGGAAAAACAACACATAAATACTGCCAAAGGGAGGTGAGGACGGAAAAAGACAAGTCCTTAGGGGGAAGGGAGGGACAACTTGGGGTCCGGTACCGGGCGCGAGACAAGTATCCGGCCAGGACAATACATCCAAACGCCAAAGGGAGAGGGAAAAGGAGTTAAACCCAGAAAGAACAGTGGGGGCAGAACGTAGAAAGGGGAAAGACGTGGCGTCCGTTTTCGCAGGGGTCATGCCTATACCACTTTAATTTCATATCTAGGACGGGGAAAAATAAAGGAAACTGAACCGACAGCCTGACAAGGAGGAGGCACCGAGGGTCACTGCAAGGAAGGGGGGCCGGGACACATTGGTTCCACCTAAAAATGTAAAAGGAAAAATTGCGTAGTGTGCCCTGAAGGAATCGGCAGAAAAGATCCACTGTATGATTGGTGTACTTTCTCCAACGGTTGGTGGGAATGTGGGTATCACAGACGTTCATCGGGGGAAACAAAAAGGCCCCAACAGTCGGGGGGGGGGAAAAGGAAAACCTGTTCATTCAAAAAAAAAAATAAGGAGAGCCCGAGTGGGGGGAGGGGTGCCCGATGAGGGGGGGTCCAAAAGAAACTAACCGAAGTTCGGTAAGGAGGGGGAGAGGATCCCCCTCCGGAGAAACCGCAAGATCTGGATCGAATGCCCGAGGTCGGGATGAAAGGGGGCATTAGAAGAACCGTTCGACAAAAAAACACGGTTCGGAGCTGATCAAAACTGTTGCCCCCCCAGCAAAAAAAGGCGACAAATCCGCCGGAAGGGGGCAGAGCCGGATGAAAGGACGACAGTCGCCCATCAAAAAGTGTGTCGCTTTCAAGGGGAGGGAAAAAAGAGGGAAAAAATGAAAAAAAGAGGGGGACGGGAGGTCTGTTGAGGGAAAGAAGATTTCAAACCCTATAGGGACATGGGTGACAGTCGTTTCAACCCCTCAGAGGGGGAAAAGGAAGAAAAAGGAGTAGGTAAGTGACGTAAAGGCGTCAAAAACGCAGAAAAAAAAAAAGAGTATCAGCTGGAACTCATCATAAAAGGAAGTGCGGCGTGGCTGGAAGAAAGGGAAAAAGGGGGGGGAAAAAAAGGGAGAAAAGGGGGGGGGAAAAAATCCAAAAAAGACAAAGGATTTACCCTGAACAGGGGGGGGGGAAAAGAAGGGGGGGAAGAAAAAGGAAAAAGAAAAAATGGGGGGAACCGGAAAAAAATCGTCACACCTTGCAAGGGGAGGGCCAGGAAGTTGTGCTTTTGTCAAAGGTAAAAAAAATGGGGTGCAATTTTTGAGGGAAAAAAAAGTCGCGACGGGGAAAAAGGGGGAAAAAAATAAGAAAACTATCAAGCGGAACCATCCGGGCACAAACGGAGGAGGCTGGTGCCCCAAAAAAGAAGCTATAGCAGGTCACACTCCAGGAGAAAAGAGAAGAAGGCGTCTATCCAGGAGAGCCATGTGGGGGCCACATGGACTCTTTAAATTCAAAGAACGTGGGGGTTCCTGGTAACCGGGAAAGGAGACACCCGCGCCGGGGAAAGAGGGGGTGTCCCAGCGGACGATACATGCTTTCAAGGGAATGAGGGGGAAGGGGAAAAAGGACAAAGCGAGTGGAGTTGTGTACGCCGAAACCTGGATAAGATGTCCGGCGTGATGAATCTTCAGTACTCCGCTCGGCCGACCATGCCGTTCCGGCTTGAAAGGCAAAAAAGATTGGGCCCGACTGGGGGAGAAAAAGGGACAAAAGGTCGTGGCGCCCAGGGGGAAAAGGGAAAGTGTACGTGCAAATCAAAACGAAAGATCTGACCAGCCCGGAGTAGGTTACACCATCCCGCGGCAGGGGGGAAAGGGATCAGAGCGAAAAGAAGAACAGGTATGAGGATGGAAGGTATAAAAAAGGGAGAGAAGGATGCGCGGGATATGTCCACGGAGCCACAACGGCGGGTTGTGGGAACGTTTCTCTGTTGGAAGGGGGTAGGAAAAGGACTGTGAGAGGAGGAGTGGAGGAAAAACACGGGGAAGAGGATGGGACCTTTAATTAAAGGGAGGGAGGAAAAAGGGGGACAAACTACACGAAAGGATCGACACGGGGGGAAAAGAAGGAAAAAAGTGAAAGGGGGGGGGGAAGGAAAATCAAAAAAAAATCAAATAACGGGGAAATATTAGGGAAGGGATGAGAACGATACTGCTAGCCAGGAGAAAAGGAGGGAACGTCCCGGAGAAGGCACATAGCGAGCCCTTCAAAAAGAATGGGTTTTTGAAAAAAGGGGGGGGGTCGCGATTGTACTTAGGAGCAGGTAGGTTGTTTCCCTTACCAAAAAGGTGTCTCAGACATTGCGTATTGCTCCCCTAAAGAGAGGAGGGAAAGGCTACAGGAAGGGAAGAATGTGAAAAACAAGTAAGAAAAAAAAGATACCACAATTCACGTTTAACGCAACCAGGGAAGGAAATTAAAAGAGGCTTCAAGCATTTCCGCACGAAAAAAGGGGAAACAAGGGGTCCCGGAACAGGAGCAAAAAAGGGGTAGAAGAGGAAAGCGTGCCCGGAGTATAAAAAAAGTCCAATAAGGGTGTATCCCAGGGAAATTTCTCACGCAAAAAAAACTTAGGGAAGGGGTGATGGGTCCGCAAAGAAGAAACAATAACTCCTATCCATCTAGCCCCATGGAAAAGAAAGCGATCGGGTGAAAAAAGCCAGAGGAGGCTACCAACCTTAAAAGGGGGAGAGAGGTCCACTAAAGCTGGAGGTTTGAAACTTGGACGCCACAGCTTAAGAATTAAATTAATCTCAAGGGGAAAAGTGAGACACAAAAGAAACCACGGGGGGAGAGGGGGACGCATAAAGGGGAACAGAAAGAAAAAAAAAATAAGACATGGGGAAATTTATCAGAAAAAAAAAAAAAAGGCATAACAAAACTTCAATATAGTCCTTCCCTCCCGGGAAAAGGGAGGGGGACAGGAAGTAGTCACCTGATCTCAAGGGAACAAACTGGTGTCGGGTCTCGTCCAGGGGAAAGGGGGAGACGAGTATAGATGGGAGGGGTCAGTCAATCTACTTGATTCTATCCAAGAAGAAAAAAAAGGAAAAGGCCATATCCTCGGGGGCGACAGAAGAATGAAGGGGATACCTTGGCAGGGAAGAGGAGAAAAGGGGGGGGACGTAAAAGATTCCGGAAAGGGGAAAAAAAAAAAACAAGGGAAGTTGTCAAAAAACTTGGAGGAAGGGGGAGGGAAGTAACCCGGTTGCCACGGACAGGGGAGAAGCTCGAGAAGGGGAAAGGAGAGAAAAAAAAGGAACGCAGGCCGCAAATTGAAGAAAAAAACAAGAAAACCCTGTGTGGGTCCCTGAAAAGGAAAAGGCAAATCAATGCGAACACCAGCAGAAAAAAAAGACAAGGGCCAAAGGGGCCCAAAGGGAAGACAAAAGGGAGGCTGTAAAAAGGCGGAAAAAAAGGCCTTAAAAAACTGTGTGGGCCTATGTAATGTGGGGACAGGGAAAAGAAAAAAACCCCTCAAGGAGGAAAAGAAGGTGAATACGGAAGAAAAAAAAATAAAGTATGAAAAAGCACAGCCCATCAAAGAAGAAAGGGAAACCTGACCTGCTATTCGTTAAACCAAAAACGGCAAAACAGCGCCAAAGAAAAAGAAGAAGGGAGGTCAGCGTAATCTGTGCAGAGCCATCGGCAACGATACCGTAAGAATGAAACGCCTGAGATCCAGGGGGGAAGAAACAAGGGAAAACGAAAAGGGGGCTGGGAAACCGAAGGGAAACGTTAAGCGGCGGATATATATAAGGACCAAACAAAAGGGAGGAACGGCACAGTGCCACGAACCCTACAAAAGGGGGGGAGAAGGGGGGACGGCACGGGAACCAAGCCGAAAGAAAAGGGAGGGAAAAAGCGAACGTCCAGGGACGATACGGGGGTGAAAAACAATCAATTGCGGGTCCCCAACTCGTCGGAGCAAGGGGAGGAGAAAATACGGGAAGGGGAAAGGGAGAAAAAAGGGGGGAGTAAAAGAGTACCAGGACCAAACGTGAAATGGTCAGGGGGAGGCCGAATTGTCCAAGATGTGATACATCGCGCCCAAAAAAGAAGAGACATAGAACACACAAAAAAACGGCAATACGGGCAGTAAACCCGGGAAAAAAGAAAGTTGGTGCATATGGTTCCGAAGGGGAATTCAAGGACCTTTAAATAATTTCTGTGAGAAGTTAGGACAAGAGGCAAAACAAAGGTGGACCCCCCACCGGGGTTTTAAGATGGGGAAACCACGGAACCAATCCCGTGGGGGGGGACACCTACCCCAGCTGACTGGGGGCCATAGGAGTGACCAGTTGAATAATGAATTTTCAACCGGAAAAAAAAAACGACAGCCAAAAAGCGAAAAAGAGGGCAGGAAAAGCTTACCTTGACGGGGAGGAAAACAAAAAAAAAATAGCGCCACAAGGAATGTACGGCCTACGGGTGCCCTAAAATCCCCCTGCCCGAAAAGTAGGAAAGAATAAGGGTTATCTTCATTGAGGGGAAAAAAGAACAGAAACGAACCCAACCACAGGCCACGAAAAAGAGCAGCCGGGGGCCTACCTATACACAAAGTGCACCGTCTAACCTAAAATCCCTCGTGGCCTAAGAAAAACAAAAGGGAGGACAAAAGGGGCGAAACAGCAAAAAAATGGGGGGTAAAAAGGAATCATCTAAACGGAACAAGGGGGGAGGGGAAGTAGAGACGGGAAAAAAGTCCTCTAACCCAGACAGCACATATTCAAAAAAAGAAAGAAAACACACAAGAGAACGTGTCAACCCGAATCAACGCCCCCCAAGGGGGAAGTCCCCCCCTTTACTCTGTCAGGGGGGCCTTACCACCAACTAGGAAAAAGGAAAACAGCACCCTCGCAGAAGGGGAAAGGGGTAGGGGGACCCGTCAACTCTTTTAACACACAAACAAACCCTTAAGAGGAAAAAGATCCACTCTCCCCCTAAAGAGTGGATTAAGGAAACAAACCGAGAGAATATACAGTCCGGGGAAAAAAAGGGTTGGGAAGGTCGGTAAATCCAATGAAGTTTATTTTTTACAAAAAAGAGGAGACAATCCTAGCCTAAGGTCCCCCGGCCCCCAGGGGAAAAACTGAACCCTACCAATTGACGGGGTGGGGAAAGGGGTTTGGGACATGCCAGGCCCAAATAACTCCGGTGTAGCAAGGGAATGGTCGTTTTTATGGGAAAAGGGAATGAAATTCCCAAGTTGGGAAATGTCACTAAGAGAGGTCCCAAAGTGAAGAGGGATAAGAAGAAAGTTCCCCGGAAAAGGAGAAAAAAACGCAAGCGAGAATTCACGGGTCACACAAGAAAAGAGAAAAATACACAGAGAACGGTACTGCAAAAGGAATCGAAAAGAAAAATCAGACAACTTAAGTGCCGGTGAGGAAGGTGTAGGGGGGGGGTCGCCCACCCTCCCATGAAAAAGGGGGAAAGAAAAGGGGGAAGTTGGCTGTCCCCCCTTTGCACGGGAAAAAAAGGGATCATGCAAGCCCCCTCACCGAATGGTTCCGGAAAAAAAAGGAGAAAAAAAGACACAACCTCAGGACTGCTACGGGGAAAAGAAGAATTCTCCAGTCCGGGGAAAAGAGGGTACCAGCCCTTAAGTTAGTCAAATCTCAACTTCCCGCCGACACCGGGGGGAGGGAAAAGGGACCTCAAGATCCAGAGGGGAACGAAGAAAATGGCCCAGTTGACAGTCGGCCGGTCAAAACAGTATCTGGGTGGGAGAAAAAAGAGGGGGTCTGGGCCATTCGACTGAAACGGGGAAGAGGAGGGGGAAAAAAATCCTTCGGGGAAAGGGGAAAAAAAAACAGTTTCAAGGGGGGGCCACTCTAACGCCCCCGAATAAAAAAAAAAAAGGCGGGGGCGGAGACAAAGAACCATTGGGAAAAGAAAAGAAGAAAAAGATCTTTACGCAAAAAAGCCCAGAAGTTTATACCATAGACAATGCTGACAGAGCCCTGAAAGAAAAAGGGAACACAACAGCGTCCCTGCGGACAAATAAGTATAGCCACTCGAAAAAGGAGGGGGGGGGACGAGCGATTCGATGCTTGTCGTTACCGGAGGGAAAAAAAAAAGAGAGCAAAACCCAGGCAAAACAAAAAAAGAGGCCAACGAGGATGACAAAGAAGAGCCAAAACGGAATCCATTTTGACAGGAAAGAGAATCAACAGACAAAAAGGGAAGGGGAAAGAGAAAGGGAAAGAGGCGACTGGTCAAAAGAGGGAAGAAGGGAAAGACGAATGTTCCAACGCGGGGGGGGGGAGTTTCCTGCCTTCCTGAGAGAACGGAAGAATCCAAAGTAAGAGAGGAGAGAAACCGGAAGGAAAAAAAAGGAGGACACAACACTACAAAACAGAATGGGGGATTAAACGCCAAACGCAGTTATGGAGGGCAGGGCCTCGTCAAAAAAGGGGAAGGGAGAAAAGGGACCCGGTGATGGGCGCACAGGAAAAAAGAGTCGAATCTGCCAAAGGAAAGAAAGGCGACCGTACGTGGAAGTATGGGACGTTTCGTAAAAATTTATTCCGAAGACAGATGGACAAAGAAAAAGGGGGAAAAAAAAAAAAGGGGGATATTTTATGCCAACCCCAAAGGGGGGGGAAAGGGAAAGGGGCGGAAAGGGAAAGAAAAAAAAAAAAAAAGACCGCAAAACACAGATCGTGTCGGCCCAAAATTACGGGACCTGGTATCCGGTTGTCCAGCGATCAAGGGGGGGGGAGGAAAAGACCGAACCCAGGAAAAGGTAAAGGAGGGGAAGTGAGGGGAAAAAGAAACCGGAGAGAAAACTTCACAAGCCTTTAAAATGCTATTGGCGGGAAAAGTGAAGGGGGGAAGAGGAATGAAGTACAGGAAAAAAAAAGGCAAAGGACACGGACAGGGGGGAAAGGGGATGAGACGGGGCTGAAGCCCGCAGAAAAAGACAAAGCTCCCCAAATTTTGCGGTCGATGGAGACCAAAGGGAAAACGCCGGCAGGAAAAGGGGAAGAACCGTTTGGAAAAGGGAACGTCCAGTGGGGGGAAGGAAAGTAGAAAGGTCTATCTTACACTGAATTTCAGAAGCTAGGGCAAAGAAAGGGGGGAAAGAAATGCTGCCGGAACGCCCGAAACGAAGGACAAACAGGCATCTGGGAGACGGTGGGGGGGGATTTTATTTTTGTTTTTGTTTTGGTGGTTTTTTTTGTGTTTTTGGGTAATTGTTTTAAAAGGGGGGGTGAGGGGGGGGGTGGTGGGGTGGGGGGTAGGTTTTGGGTGGGGGGGGAGGGGGGGGGGTGGGTGGTTATTGTTTTTTGGGTTTGGGTTGGGTTTAAGTGAGGTAATGTTTGTGTGTGGAGTGTTGTAAGTTTTGGGTTTTTTTGTTGCACGGAGGGTGTGGAATGTGGTGGGGGGGTGAGGGGTGGGTGGGTTTGGGGGGGGGAGGGGGGATTGATTTTTGTTATAATTTTTTGGGGAGGATGGGGTTTTTTAAGAGTAAAAGAGAAAATTTGTGGGTTTGAGGGATAGGGAAGAAATGTGTTTGTGGTGGGGTGGAAGAAAAGGTGAGTATTGGTAATTGGTTGTGACGGATATTTCTTTAATTTTTTAGAGTTGCTTTTGTCGTTTTAGTATTATTTTTTGGTGTTTGGTTTTGGTTTGTTAAAAATTGAGTGAGGTGGAATTTTGGTTGTAAAACAGAAAAGTGTGTCCCCCACGTCCATTTGCGAGTGGAAGGGGGGGTGGACAGGAGAAATCGCTAGGGAAGGGAGAAGGGAGGGGGAAAGAGATCCACACACAAAGTTGTGTCAAAAACAAAGGAAGAAGGTATCAATCCCCGTCCACGGCATATCTTGGGCGCGTCTGGGGCAAAGGAGGAACCCAACGGCCCGGGGGGTAGTTCCAGAAAACGAACCCAGACGTTTGGGTCAGTAGGAGTTGGTAGGTCCCCCGAAAAAAGAAAAGGAAAGGCCAGAAAAAGGAAGACAGAAAGGGAAAAAAGGAAAGGGGAGGGGGTTCTTTACAACTTTGGTCGCTGCAAAAAAAACGGAGAAAAGGGGGGTCTCCAAATAAAACGGGGGGAAAATAGAAGAGTTTTTTCCCATAAAAAGGGCACCCGGGGGGGGGGAAGAAAGCCGGAAAGAGGGGGCGCTTGAAGGTGAGTACAAACAGAAATTCTGCAAGAAAGGGGCTCCCTGAGGGTTGACTTTTCTGTGGTATCGCGCACAGGGGGGAAGGATCCCTTGAAAGAGGATGAAAAAGAAAAAAGGTGGACAGTAAGGGAATGTCCAGAAAAGGGAAAAAGAAAGGAAGGAAAGAATCAAAAAAAAGGGAGTACGGCGGGCTATGCTTTCCAGTGTTCTTCCCGAGACGGAGGGTGAGAGAAAAGGCTTCGAAGAGAAAGGGAGGTAGGGGGGGGCAGACCGCACATACAACGGGGAAAAAAGACATCCGGTCACGGGGACACTAACCCTGCATGTCCAAAAGGAAAAAAAAAATCCCCCTGTCAAAGGGAAAAAGACAAAGTGGTCTTGTCAGAAAAAAAGAAGAAGGGAAAAGAGGAGGGTTTCCCCCGATTGGCGGGGGGGAAAAAAAAACAAAAAACTGTGAAGGGGGGAGAAAAGTGGGAGAAAAACATCGCTCAGAAAAAGAAAAGGGCTGTCCTAACAGCACAGCAGAACACCTGTCCCCAGGGGGGGACTCTGTGCGCCCCTCTTTGGCGCGAAACCCGGGGAGGGGGAGGAGGGGGGAGGGCCATCAGGGGGGAAGGAAGGGGAAAGGGAAGTGAGAACCGAACAAAAGGGGAGGGGAAGGAAAGAGAGTAGGCTGCGCCTCCAGACGTCCAAAAGGGGGCGCAGCCTCCGATCGGTAAGGTGAGGAGCAACTCTTCTCGAAAAAGGTTAACAGGTAAATTACAAAGTCACGCTCAAACCGCGCGAGGAATAAGAGAAATTGTAAAAGGGGAATCGGGGAAGTGGCACAAGTCCACCTTCACTCTTTACGAAGACAACGTGCGGTACAGGGGAGAAAATCACGCAAAGGACACCTCTAGGGTCGAACTAGGAAATTTAATGACCCGTACCGAAAGAAAGGAAGAGGGGTCACGGAAACCGAGAAGGGAAAGAATGTCAAGCCTTGGACACGGAGTGGGATAACAGTTCCGGGGGGGCCACGGAGAAAGGAACTGAGAAAGGTGTGTGAAAGCAGCGGATCACGGCTGGAGCCGGCCTTTGAAGAAAAAAAGGGGTCGGGAAGAAAACTTCCATGACACAGGAGGGGGGAAAAATGTTAACGGGAAGGGGGGGAAACGGGAAGAAGGGGTAAGGTAAAACGAAGGTGTCCGATGGGGGAAAAAGGGGTGTTTAGAATCAGAATGCAACCTAACAGGCCCATCGACACACAAGGCAGGAGCTAGGTGACACATAGGACACAAAAAAAAGGGGAAAAAAGGAGGAGATACGCGGATTCGGGGGGAATGAACGGTAAATCAACAAAAGGAAAGGGGTATTGCCAGGGAAGGGGGGGGGATTGCACGAAGACAGAAGACGCTACAAAAGGGAGTGGTGCTTTGGCGCGTGGTGTAAAGGGCATGGGGAAAAAGGGAGCAGGTGAACTCTACAAGTTGGCGAACCAAGGGGAAGCCAAGTGAAAAAGTGGATAGCCTTTATGCAAGGGAGGGAAGGGAAAGACAGGGGATTTCACGACTAACAGAAATGCGAAACTTATTTTTAGGAAAGAAAAAACAAGGGACCGGGGGGGGGGGGAAAAAGGGGGGAAGGGGGGAAAGAATTCCATAAAAAAAAGGGAGGGGGGAAGAGTTGGGAGAAGATAAAGAAAAATAGACCCCCACCCCGCGCCGGGAAAACCCAGCCGTCCCCCACTTACCCCTCCCCCGGGGGGGGAAAGTTCCCACAAGGAGGAAGGGAAAAATTGGTAAAAGAAAAAAGAAAAGTGGGGTAATTGGGGTATGGTTGGGGGAGGGGTAATATAAGGAGAGAGAATTTAAGGCCCAGGGCCCCACACCTCCCGGGGGTGGGATTTGGGGGGGCAAGTACCCCCACAACAAGGGGCCTAAGTATCCCCCCAAGATACAAGTCCCTTCCTGGCGACCAGGGAAAGACTGGGGGCCGATAGAGAAATGTGAAGAGAAAAAGAAGTATAGAGGGCCTATAAAAGGGACCAAAAGAAGAAAGGGGAATTTGCACGTTCGGAAAAGACACAGGTACGCGTGTACGCATTGGGGAAAAGGGGGAGCCGTTCCGCTCCCAACCTTCCGCGTATGAGAGTCACGGGGGCTGAGAAAAGAAATCAGGTCACGTGGATTTTGAGTAACCAGAGGGGTTGGCATCTCCAGGCAAAAAAAGAGGGCGTGATGCCAAAAATAAAAAAATAGCAAACGATACGGGCTGGGACCCGGGGGCCGAACTGCCACGTGAGAGAATCAGTTGAGCCTGTGCAAAAAAAAGAAAAAAAGGGGAAACCCACTAATCGGTTCCACGGAAGAGAGAAGAAAGATTGATAGAGAAGAACAACACAACACAAGACTGACATTGAGGAGAAAAGGGAGTCTCTCATTTAGGGATCGTGCGCGGAAAAAAAAAAAAGAGACATGGCGCAAAAAATGCTCTCAGAAAAAAGGAGGAAAAAAAGCGACCTGGGTAAGAAAAAAAGGAGGAAAGACAGCACGTCTTTCATTGGGGGTTGGGGACAGAAAATGCATCTTGGCTCTAGCCACGTCCAAAAAAAAGCCGAGAATTCGGTCGAAGAAAGCATCCCAAAAGAAGGAAAGAGGACAGAGCTGGACATAAGCATAAAAGAAAAGGGGACCCGCCGTTTCAAAAACTAATAGTCCGGGGAATTTCCAATACTTGGAGAAAAGGAAAAAAGGGGAAGGTTTGGAAGATATCAAAACAGGATCAAAAAGGGAGGGGGCGTCGCCAGCAGGAAAAAGAACCAAAACGTCCCCTGTGATTTCCTGTCCCCAAGGGGGAAAAGAAAAGAAGCCTCAAAGGCGGAAACCAAAGACACAGCAGCCCCTAGAAAAAGAAAAAAGAAGGGTCGGACGTGCTCAGGGAGGGGAAAAGAGGGGGGTGCAGGATGACCTTATCCGTTATGAAAAAAAAAAAAAGAGATGGGGCGAGAACCAAAAAAAAGTAGGGAGCATGCCCCAAAAAAAAGGGGAATCCGTCAAATCACAAGGTGAAGGGAAAAATAGGGGGACTCAAGAGTGAAGGAGTAAACCGGGGGGGGGAAAAAAAAAAAAGAATAATGCCTAAGAGGAACCTCATGATGATCAAAAAGACGCCCAAAAAAAAAAAAACACTTATGGGCTTGCGGGGACGGGATCGGCCAACGAGAAGGGGAAAAAGGGTAGAGAAAGCAAAAAAAAAAGAACATCTGAGCAAAGGGAAAGGAGGCAGAAAAAATACCATCAATACTGCTGGCTCCCCAACGACGGCGTAGGAGATCAGAGAGGGGCACAGGAATTCGAATATGAACAAAGGAAAAAGAGCAGAACCCCATAACATCGGGGGAGACACACGGGGGGGTCCCCTCAAGAAGGAGGGAAGAGTAAGACGAAAAAAAGAATATGGGAAAAGGAAAAAGTGAAAGCCGAAAGGAGCAGAATTCGACGGAGCAAAATGCAACAACCGATTACTTTTCACTCCGACTTACTCAAAAGGGTAAGAAAGACTACTTTCGTGGGAAGAAGCAAGGAGCTTTGGGGAGGAAAAATCTGTAAAATATCTGGGGAAAAGGAAGAAATCACCCTATCCCTCCACGTGTTTCTGGGGGGAAGGGAAAGAGAAGTCATTGGGGGGAAGGGGGTATAAATCGGGGGGACTTGCCATGAAAAAGAAAAACCCCTCATAAACGTTTCTACAAAGAATAGGCAGCGCGCTTGTGTACAGTGGAAGTGTTAAGAAGGGGGGACAGAAGGCAACGTATCCTGACATACGAAAGTTCAGCAAGGCTTTCACCACGCACCTTTTGAATTACTGAAAAAGGGTCAAATGTGGTGGAGCTGAACAAAAAAGGGACACAAAAAAAGGGGGTGGTCAAAGAGTAAAGGGGGTGGAAAATTAAACGACACGTATCAGTCTTGTCAAAGGAAGAGGTTATGCGGAGAACAGAGGAAGAAAAAAAAGGAGGGATCATAGTGGAGAAACAAAGGAGACGAACGAAAGACATCTACAGGGGGTATTGATCGGAGAGGAAGGGTACCGCCGGAAAGGTAAGAGGGGGGAACAAACAAATCGCAAAAAAAAAAAGAAAAGCGGGTACTAGCAGACAAGACCTCCACGAAAAAAAAAAAAGCAACGAAGGGCCAAAGGATCGGTGTAAGGGACTACATTGGCCTGCCCCTTATGAAAAAAAAAGGCCACGCGAAAAAAAAATTGATGAAGAAAGCACCAGTCGGGGCTCTAACGGGGGTATCTAAAGAGAATGATCAGCACTAAAAAGGTCACACGAAAAAACAAGAAACAAAAAACCGGAATAGAAGGGAAAAAGGAAATAAAAATCTCAATGCAAATTAGTCTTCTCGCTTCCGGAAAAGGAAGAGGGGAACCGTAACCAGGACGTCGGTTGAAGGGGGGGGCCACTCATCGTGAAAAAAAAAGAAGGAAGGACGGTGGGGGGAAACGTAAATACAAACCGTGCTCCACAAAGATTCTTTGGTACTTGGACCGAAGGAAAAAGAAAGGAGGAAAAACAAACAACGGGGGGGAAGTTCAAGGCACACGCCAAATCTAGGGAGGGGAGGTAAGCAAAACCGAAGCAGGCAAATCGGGAAACACTCTCAAATTCTGTTGGGAAAAGGGGGGGGGGAAAAGCGAAAGAAGAGACCCCGTGCAGGGAAAGGGGGGAGTGGAGGTACGTGCGCCTAATTAGAAAAGGCCTAGATGAAAACTGTGCCATTAACCCGGGGGGAAGGAAGACAGACAATAAAAGGGGACGCAGACTCTTTCCCGCCACAAAAAGGAAAAAACTACAGTTTCGGCACTATGAAAAGAAAAAGCCGTGCCGTTCTGGCTCAAGAGAAAACCCGCAATGGGGGGGGGGGGGGGGAAAAAAAGGGGCGGTGGCATACTGCGATCAAAAACAACCCGACCGAAAAGGATACCCCGTAAAGTGGGCAGGAATAAAAAATGACAGGACTGAAAGAAAGGGAAAACAGGAGGTTCCCAGTCCCTTTCCGGAGGGGTCAAATAAACAAACTCAATACTGTTTTCCTTCAATCCAAAAAAAGGACACCATCAAAAAGGGGCCCAAACCGGCCCGGCGGTGGTAAGTTGAAAGGAAAGGGGAGGGAGGGACTCACCGGGGAAGGAATCAGGCAGCAAGGCTGCGGAGGGGGAAAGACTGTTGCCTGGATGCCATTTCGCCTTAGGGAAAAAAAAAGGGGGTTTGGCCCAACTTCATTCCACCAGGGGGGAAAAAAACGGGAGGGCCCAACTCATAACGCAAAAGGAAAAAAAAAAGCATAACACACCAGCGTTGCCAAGAAAAAAGAACTGAGCGAAACCTATAAATAGGCACCCTCTCCATCACACGGGAGGAAAAGAGAAGATCCCCTGATCATAATGAGGGGAGGGACGTGCGGGAAAAAAACAAGGGGAAAGGGGAAGACGTCCTGTGAGGAAAAAGAGAAAAGAAAGTTGGTGGCCGTTAGCCAAATGCGGGAAGGGAGGAAAAAAAAAAAACAGAAAAAAAAAACACAGTTCAGAAGAAAAAAGTCCAGAGAAGAAGTGTTGTCACCGAAGTGAGAACATCACAACAACACCACAAAGGGGGGGGAACAAAAGAAGAAAAAAGTATTCCACCTTCCCACTAGTCATAAAGAGGGGGTAAAGTTCAGTCTTTGGGGATATTAATTGTGCGGGAGGAAAGGAACTCCGGTTAACTAACGCAATAGGAGACGACCAAAAGGGAAGTTCGTCCACTTCAAAGAGGGGTAGAACACATATCCCCGCCTCATGAAGTAAAAAAGAAGCTTAGTCCCCTCTCTTATGGCTTCCCCCCTTCCCGTATGGAAGAAAGAGAAAGTCTTCCCAGTCATGAAAAAAAAAAAAAAGGGGTTGAGAATGGAGGGGAGGGGCACGTGACAAACTTTGGGACCTTCCAGAAGAAGGGGGTTGGTGGGGGTCAACAGGTTAGATTCCTCGCACCTTCGAATGGGAAGGAAAAGAAACACGCTCCCCGACCTCTTAAGAAACGTGCTACCTTGTCCCAAAAAGAGGTGAGGACAGAAAAAAAAGGGGGGGAAGGGGGCGGAAGTTAATTTGAAGAAAGGTGGGGAGGAACGAAGGGGGAGACACGCTGCCAGACTTTAAATCTTTTTCTAAGAAAAGGGGGTCCGGGCCCCCTGCAGGACCAGGAAGGAACACAGAGCCAAAAGGAAAAAAAAAGAAAAAAAGTTTCGGCGAGGAGAAAAATCCAACGCCTTCGAAGTCCGAAAAAAGGGGTGCCGAAAAAGGGGGGACTGAAGAAGTAGAGGGGAAAAAGAATCTATCATTCACGGGAAGGCAAGAAGAGGGGGACTTGGGTGACGACTTCCCTTAAGCCCTTACCTCCTTCAGGTCTGAATGGGGAAAAGAAAAGTCCCCACTCAATTAGGTTGTGGGACCAAAAAAAAGGGGGAGGCAAGGCTAGTCTAGAAGAGAAAAGGGTGGACGAGTCCACCTGTGGGTCCACTCTGTCCGAAAAAAGAAAAAAAAAAAAGATCTTTGGGATCCAAGGGAGGGGGGGAAACGTTTTCCCCACACAATAAAGGGGGTTTTGTTGGGGGGGAAAAGAAGGGTGAGGTCCAAACTACCGACAGTGCGGTAACGGTCAAAGAAAACCGAGCCGGCACCGTAGGAAGGAGGGGAAAAAAGAAGGACGTGAAGTACGGTTCCGAGGGGTCAGGGAAGGGGGGTTCCGACGGCATTCGCTCCAGAAAAAAGGACCTCCAGAAAACGGAGAGAGCGGGAGCAACGTTTCAAAGAGGGGACAAAAAAATTGCGCCCCCAAAAAAGGGGCTGCCGTAAGAAGAGGGAGGGAGGGGCGCACAGGGGGGGGGGGCGCTTTCTGGTAGAAACATCCGAGCTGAGAAAAGGGGCGTCGTTTGGAACTTGAACAGGGGGACAAAGAAAAAGATCCCAGAAGGGAATAACGAAATATTTCGGTCATTTTAAAAGGACCTTCCGCGGGAGGAAAGACCGGGGGGGGGGGAAAAGGGGGTGATCCAAGAAAGCCCTATTAAACTCATCAACTCAAAAAAAAAGCCCTGCTGGTCGACAGAAAAAAAAAAGGGGAACGGGAAAAACAATTCCCTTTTTAAAAAGTCCCACATTGAAAAAACGGCTGTGGGCTTGGGGGGGAGAAAAACCGGGGGTCATGGGTGGAATCTCGGGGTAATCTCGAAAGGAACTTTCGACAGGGGAAAAACGGAAAAAACACCGCGCGGGTACCACGAGTCCGGGCTCGGCTTGATCTCTTAAGAAAAAAAAGAAATCGAAAAAAAGGCAATGACGCTGGTAAAAGGAAAAGCGGGAAAACAGTGTTTGCGGTGAAAAAAAATCCGCCCCGTGGAAGGGGGGAACCGTACGACAAAGCGGGAAAGGGTCAAGGGGAAAAGAAGGGTGACATTCCAATCCGTGGAGAAGGAAAGGGAAAGAGGAACGCGTTGTCACAAAAGGACGGACAAGGGCCGTTTCGGAGGGTATAAAAAGGACGAACCATCGAACTCATGGGGGGAGGTCGGCGGCCCAATGTCGAATTGGGGAAGAAAAAGGATCACGAAAAGGGCCCCAAGAGAGAAAAAAGAAGGGGGACTTTTGAAAAGCCGCTTCTGGAAGAGCAAGGAAAGGGGTCGACGGAGACCGGTAAAGGTTGCCGATCAGGGGTCAAGAAAAAAAGAAAGGGGGAAGAGGGGGGCAGTGGGGGGGAAAAGACTTACAGGTCGATTAGAGGACAGGAATGGAGTTGCGACCGCTAAAAAAAGGATTTCCCGGAGGACCTAAGGAGGGGGGGGGAAAAGGACACAGAAAAAGACAATAGGAGTTTTCAAAGAGGGGGAAAAGACCCAACCACAGCCCGACCCTTAACGAAAAAAATGGGGCCAGGTCCCAAGGGGGGAGCAAAGGGGACGAGAGGTTTTTCGGGGGGAAACAAAAAGGGGGGCCTGGGAAAAGTCAAAGGCCGGGGGGCGACCGACGACTAGAATTTCCAATATTCCCAGGGGGGAAGGGGAAAAAAGTTGGGCCAAAGCACGGGAAAAAAAGAAAGGGGTACCTTTTCTAGCAAAAGAAATCGCAAGGGGACGCCCCGGAGAATAAAGTCCTTCTCCCCTAGAAAAAAAAGGGCTGTCCGTTGGCGTGGCTAGGAAAAAAGAAGAAAGAAATGGCGTGAAATTCCCGAAAATAAGGTCAAAAAGAAAGGGTCGTCCATCCCCCTCCCCAGGGTTGCAAATTCGATCTTTAATCCTTGCCTCCCTTGGAAAGAAAGGAAGCCTTTTCCCCAGCAAAGGAAACTAAACTCTCAACAAAAAAAACAAAAGAGGGGAAAAGGGAAAAAAGGGGGATATATATCATCACATGTAACAGAGCCAGGAACCGCTTCTGGGGGGTCCTTTCTCCTCAAAAAAAAAAGAAACAAAAAAAAAAAAGGGGCTTCCGGCTTCCAAAGGAAGGGGGGGGAGAACCCTGGGAGGAGCGGCACAGGGGGGATTTATTGATTGGGGGGGACAAACAGAAATAAATCAGATTTGCGCGGGGATCCCACTTCCAAAGAAGCCTCGGAAAAGGCCCTTTCCGGAGGGAGGCATAGGGCTAAAGGGAAACGAAAGTTTTCAACGCACAAAGACTTCTTTGGCCATAAAGGACGCATACCTTTTTTGGCCGGAGCAATTCGACGAAGGCTTCTTGTCAGGGGGAAGAAGAAAGGGGGGCAAGAAATTCCACTCCTGTGTTTCCTGCCAAACCCTGAAAAAAGAAAACCAGGTTCGCCTAACCAAAGTGGAGGAGATAATTTAGGGAGGGGGGGAAAAAATAGCCAGTATTCCAAACTCAAAGGATGGGAAATGGGTTCGCGACCCACCCTCCCCCTCGGTGAAGGAAAGGACTTCAAATCCTGCAATAAAAAGGGAGGGGAATCCAACTCACGAAGGAAAATCCTCTTAACTCTCCTGCCAACATCCGGAAAAAAAAAAACGTATCCGCTATGGCTTCAAAAAGGACATATCAACGAGTACAGGATAAGAGGGGAAACGGGCAAGCAGGCTCTCCCCCCCCAAATCCGAAGAAAGGGGGGGTCAAAACAGACGGACTTTTAGAGAGGGGAAAGGGGTTGCGTTCCGGGGACTACACACCGGAAATTCCCCTACCTTTCCCAAAAAAAAGGGAATGGACTTCCCTAAACGCCGGAAAAAGGGACAAGGAAAAAAGACTGCGGACGTAAGGGGAAAGAAGGAAATGAATCCAAGTGAGGGGAGGGAAAACACTCTTTCAAAGGGACAGTCCTGCTGTTTTTTCCGTGAAAAAAAAAAGGGAGGAGCGATCACCGTACGCACGTGGGAGAAAAAAAAAGGAAAAAGGAATTGAGAATGACGAGGAAAAAATCCCGCCGCGCATCCAGGGGGGAGGAAAGGAAAAGGCCGCCAGGTGGACAGTGTTGCTGGGAGAGAAGAAGTCTGGACCGAGAGTCACCACCAAAAGGGGGTAAGGGGGAACCTAAGGCGCCCCAAGGGGGGGAAAGGTGGAGGGAAGAAAAACGACTTTTTTTGGAGGGGAAACGTGGGGGGGGGATTGACCTTCTACATCAGAGAAAAGGCTACTCGGGATGCAAACCACAAGGTCGCCAGGGGGGAAGAAAGACCCTGCAACAACAAAGGACAATGCGAGACGAATAGGGGATCTTCTTTCAGGGTAACTACGCAAAAAAGAGAAGCTTGAAGGAAAAAATAAAAGCACGCTCCCCAAGGGAGCCAGCGAACTTCTCCGGGGATAGAAGTCCAAAAAAAACTTTCACTCGGTTCTCACAGAAGCAACGTTGATCCATTACGAAAGGGTTCTTGAGAAAACAGGTGAGCCGATTCCGCGAACCAAAGGAACCTACGGCAACAGGAAATCGAACGGGAGGAAAGACGGAATTGTCCGGACTTTGGAAAAAACTACACACTATTTACCTTAACCTGAAAGTGTGTACCTACATAAAGAAAAAAAAAAATTTCTTGGGGAACAGAAAAAAAGAAGGAGGAACAAAGAGCTGGGGAAATAATAAAATGAAGTAGGAAAGCGGACACACCGTGTCTAGGGATCGATCTAGCCGAGCCAAAGAAATTCAGGTCACAAGGAGGGGGAGTGGGGTAACTTTGGAAAGGGGGTTGGAAGGACCGCCACCATCTCCTGTGGAGGGAAAGGAAAGGGTTCCCCCGGGGGGACCACCCACCAAGGTTCCTATAGAGGAAAAAGGGGGCCCGAAACTTATATATTCTTCGCCGAAAAAGGAAAAAAAGAAAAAAAACGGTACCTCAAGGACGACCAGGGGAGAAGGTCGAAGGGAGGGGGGAAGGGGTGATGGGGAAAACAGCCAGAAATTTGGAGGGTGTTCTTTCCCTTTCGGGCACCGGAAAAAAAGGGTTCCCCGGAAGGGGGGGGGGGGAAAAGAAGAACCTCAGGACTGTCGAGAAAAGAAAATGTTCACAGTCTGGCCAAGTCCTTGTTTAGAAAGGTTCTTCAGCTCAACAAGAAGGAAGGGCGGTTTTATGGGGACCAGAAAAAAGAAAAAAGAAAAAAAAGGGGAACAAGGTAGCACCGAGGAAAGTACGGGCTGTGGTGACTGGGCTTCCATTATTTCGGAAGCTCCCACTGGTGGTGAAAAGGTTCGGGGAAGAAAGGAAGGGTGAAAAACCGTTTAGGGAAAAAAAAAGAACGTTAACCAGGAACCGAATCTCAACACCATCCCTGTCTACGGAAGAAAGAAAAGAATATTCCGCGCCAAAGAAAGGGGGAAAAAGGGGGAATCCATAAAGGAGGAAAAAGGAAGAAAGAAAGGCCCTGGAGAAAGTGGATCAAAATCTGAAAGGGGGGGCTACTACTTCCGGTCTAAGAGGGGACCGTTACCGGGAGAAAACCGCCAAAAAAGAAGAGAAAAGGTCCCCATCGCCAGAGAGAAACGGATTGGAAGATGGGAAAAGAAAGAAGAAAAAAAACAACAACTTAGGAGGAGGACGGGAAAGGGGAACAATTAGGATGAGGGGAGAAAGGGGGGGGGGGAAGAGTGGTTTGTTGGGGGGGGGAGGGGGTGCAAAACTCCACGGTAACGAACGCAAATATGCCGAAAAAAAAAAGGGAGGGCGTCACTCAGATGTTGTGAGAAGAAGGGGATGATGAACAAAAGGGGAGTAAAGAAAGAGAGTTGAGGGGGTCCCTGGAAAGGATGGTCGGCCGATAATCTCGTCTGGAAAACAGTCCTTGAAAAAAAGCAAATTTTGAGATTCCAGGGGGGCGAGAACGGGGGGGTCCGGGGCTGTGGACTTCCTCTGAATAAGTTTTTTTGCCAAAAAAAAGGAAAAAAAGGGGGAAAGCGAATGGCAAGGCCCACAGAAAAAAAAGAGAAAAACCGGCGGCCCGACTGGTCACAGGGGGGAAAAAGGGGGAGACGGGAGGCCATTAAAACCCGGGCCCAGTGAAGCAAAAGTTTTGAACTTGGTGAAGAAACCGATGAGGGAAAAAGGAAAAAGGGAAATCGTTGGCGAGCAGGAAAGGGGGGGTGGAAAAGGGAAGCCCACTTCCCCGGAACCCTGGGGAGGGAAAAAGAAAAACCGCAAGGAAAAAAAAAATGTAAAAGGGTTTTCGTGCGGTAGTGGAAAAAAAAACAGTCTCTGCGAAGGACGGAAATTTGTGAAAAAAGGAAGGGTGCCTGTGAGGGAAAAAGTGTCCCAAAGGATCGAGATATATATTCCCGTTAAAGTAAAAATCATCTCCGAACGCCCGACCAAGAGAGGAAGGGGCTCGTAAAAAAGAAGACACAAACTCCATTGCAAAAGAAAGTGGTGTCTCCCTGGCCTTCTTCTCTCGGGAATGGTGAACGTGAGGCCAAAGGGGGGGGGTGTACCACGACCCCTTTTCCCCGACGTTCATCACACGGGGGGAAAGGAAACAACAAGAAGACTTGGGAGAGGAATGTTGGTTATTCCGTTTCCCCCAAAAGGAAAGGGTGGGGGGGTTGTGGCACTATTAGTTGTACAAAAAAACTACCGACGGGCCCGGTAAAGGGGAAAAAAAAGGGGGAAGGTACCCGTCACGGGAAGGACGATACAAACTCCCAGGAAAGATCTTGAAGATGGGCACCGTTTGAAAACACGTTTATCGGGAGTCCAAATTCGCCCGTGAAAAAAAAGACACGGGGAGTAGCTTCTCAAAAAGTTTTCCCCATCAGAGGGGTGGGACAGGAAATCACCCGAAAAAAAAGTTTTCTGGACCTTCTTAAAAATTTTCACACGGGGACCTCAATATGTTTTCTTAGGGGTCTCACAAACCTTCTTGGAAAAGGAAAGGGGTGCGTTCGTTCAGACAAAAGGACCGAAGACTAATCTCAATCGACCTAAAGGGGGGGGAAACCCATTGGGAAAGGAAACAAGTCCTCCGTGAAAAGGG